>Ga0224512_10001752_pt1 | contig 20505 bp, 14 predicted proteins | sample SF_May12_sed_USG_4_FD_169103 | JGI IMG/M metagenome (GOLD analysis project Ga0224512, IMG submission 169103) | Sediment microbial communities from San Francisco Bay, California, United States - SF_May12_sed_USGS_13 | ecosystem: Environmental > Aquatic > Marine > Sediment | place: USA... | reverse complement strand
TCGTCGCCACCGCAGATGTTTCTCGGCGCGGCGGAAAATCCGAGCGCGCCGCCATTCGATTTTCGCCCGCATCGCCTTGCCAAAAAGATCGCCGCCGGTGCGCAGTTCATCCAGACGCAGTACGTGTTCGATATCGAACACCTGCGCCAGTTCATGGCCAAATCGCGTGACCTCGGGCTGCTGGATAAGGTGTTTATTCTGCCCGGCGTCGGCCCGCTGGCCTCGGCGCGCACCGCGTTGTGGATTCGCAACAACGTGCCGGGCATCCACATACCCGACGAAATTATCAAGCGGCTCGAAGGCGCAAAGGAACCGAAGCTCGAAGGACGCAAGCTCTGCGTAGAGCTGATCCAGCAGATCAGGGAAATCGAAGGCGTCAGCGGGGTGCATGTCATGGCCTACCGCCAGGAAGAGGCGGTAGGCGAGATTATTCGGCAATCCGGCGTGCTCGACGGCAGGGTGCCGTGGTACCCCGGATGCGAGGTTAAATCCAGTTTGGCCTGATGCATTAAACAGAGCGGATGCAGAGAAAGAGCGTTGAATTTTAGAGGAAAAAACAATGACTGAAACGGTTGTCAGTTCGGCTAGCAAAGAGTTGGTGATCGGATTCGATCGCCCGTTTGTCATCATCGGCGAGCGAATCAATCCCACGGGCCGCAAGATCATGGCCGAAGAAATGAAAAACGGGGACTATAGCCGGGTGCAAAGCGATGCGCTGGCGCAGGTCGCGGCGGGCGCGCACATGCTCGATGTCAACGCCGGCATCCCGCTGGCCGACGAGCCGCGCATTCTCGCCGAGGCGGTGCAACTGGTGCAAAGCCTGACCGACGTACCCTTGAGTATCGACTCTTCGATCATCGATGCGCTCGAGGCCGGGCTCTCGGTTTACCAGGGCAAGGCGCTGGTTAACTCGGTTACCGGCGAGGACGAGAGCCTCGATCGTGTTTTACCGCTGGTCAAGAAACACGGCGCGGCCGTGGTCGCGATCTCGAACGACGAGACCGGGATATCCGAGGACATCGACGTGCGTTTCAATGTCGCGAAGAAGATTGTCGAGCGCGCGGCCGATTACGGCATCCCCGCCTGCGACGTGGTCGTCGATCCGCTGGTCATGCCGATCGGCGCGATCAATACCGCCGGTCGCGAAGTACTCAAGCTGATTCATCGCCTGCGCACCGAACTCAAGGTCAATACTACCTGCGGCGCCTCGAACATCAGTTTCGGCCTGCCGAACCGCAACGGTTTCAACGGCGCCTTCATCAGCATGGCGATCCAGGCCGGCATGACCTCGGCGATCACCAATCCGTTGCACGCGGAGGTCGTCGCCGCGAGTCTCGGCGCCGACGTCATGCTGGGCAAGGACCCGGATTGCGCGCGCTGGATCCGGCAGTTCCGTGAACCGACACCCGAAGGCATGGGCGCCGGTCGCGGTACCGGCCGCCGCGCCGGTGGGCGCCGCCGCCGACCGGCTGCATCCGCCTGATTAGCTCGAGCAGGATCATGGTGTAATGGAAGAAGAAGTCAGCGTGTTGTTCATGCCGTCGGGACTGCGCGGTCAGGTTCCGGTCGGCACCACCGTACTGCAGGCGGCGCAGCGTCTGGGCGTGGACCTGGAGTCGATCTGCGGCGGACAGGGCAAATGCCGCAAGTGCCAGGTGTTGCCGCAACAGGGGGAATTTTCCAAGCACGGCATCTCGTCCCGCGCCGAGCATCTCTCTCCGCTTACCGCGACCGAATTGATACATCAATCGAAGAACCGCCTCAGGGGCGGTCGCCGCCTCGGCTGCAACGCGCGCATACTCGGCGACCTCGTGGTCGACGTGCCCGAGGAGAGCCAGCAGCACAAGCAGCATATCGCCAAGGCGGTGACCGCCTACGATATCCAGGTACAGCCGGCGCTGCACCTTTATACCGTTACCCTGCCGGAGCCCGATATGCACGCGCCGATCTCCGACAAGCGCCGCCTGCAGCAGGCGCTAGCGAGCACACACGAACTGCCGCTCCTGGATTGCGAAATGACGCAGCTGCGGCTGTTGCAACCGGCGCTGGCAAAGGCGGGCCGCCAGGTTACCGTCGCGGTTTACCAGTTTCAGCAAATCATCGCGGTGTGGCCGGGCGTAAAAGAAGTAGTCTACGGGCTTGCGGTGGATCTCGGGTCGACCACGATCGCGGCGCAGCTATGCAACATGATCACCGGTGAAGTCGTCGCCACCGCCGACACGATGAACCCGCAGATTCGCTTCGGCGAGGACCTGATGAGCCGCGTCTCCTACGTGATGATGAACGCGGGCGGCGATACGGCGATGACGCAGGTGGTGCGGGAAGCCTTCAATCAACTCGCCAGGCGTGCGGCCAAATCGGCCGGCATACAGCTCGAGGATATCCTCGATATGACGGTGGTCGCGAACCCGATCATGCACCACCTGTTTCTCGGCATCGACCCTACGCCGCTGGGCGGCGCACCGTTCACGCTGGCCACCGATCAAACCCAGGTGCTGCGCGCCTCCGAACTGGATATTCGCCTGCACCCCGAGGCGCGGGTATGTACGCTGCCCTGCATCGCCGGGCATATCGGCGCCGATACCGCGGGCGTCATCCTGTCGGAACGTCCGGACCTGGCCGACGAATACGTGCTGCTGGTCGACATCGGCACCAACGCCGAGATCGTGCTGGGCAATCGGCATCGCCTGATGGCGGCGTCGAGCCCGACCGGTCCGGCCTTCGAGGGCGCGCAGATCACTTCGGGTCAGCGCGCCGCGCCCGGGGCCATCGAGCGCGTGCGCATCGACCCGCAGACGCTGGAACCGAGCTTTCGGGTGATTGGCTGCGAGGCCTGGTCGAACGATCCCGGGTTTACCGAAAAGAACGCGAAGGTCGGCGTCAGCGGTATCTGCGGCTCCGGCATAATCGAGGTCGTCGCGGAAATGTACCTTTCCGGCGTCATCGACAGCGATGGCGTGATCGGCCCGGTAGCCGGCAGGGAGAGTTCGCGCATCGTGCAGGAAGGTCGCACCTGGTCCTATGTATTGCACGAGGGCGAGCGCTCGATTCGCATTACGCAAAACGACGTGCGCGCGATTCAGCTGGCCAAGGCTGCGCTGCACGCGGGCGTGCGCCTGCTGATCGATCACATGGGCATCGACAGGGTCGATCGCATCGGCCTCGCGGGTGCGTTCGGCAGCCACATCGACGTCAAGTACGCGATGGTGCTCGGGCTGATACCCGACTGCAACCTGGAAAAGGTCGGCTCGGTCGGCAACGCCGCCGGCACCGGTGCGCGTATCGCGTTGCTGAACTTTCCATCGCGGCTGGAGATCGGGGAAATCCTGCCCAAGGTGGAAAAGATCGAAACCGCGCTGGAGCCGAAGTTCCAGGAATATTTTATCCAGGCGATGGCGATTCCGCACAAGACCGATCCGTACCTGGAACTGGGCAAGGTGGTCAAATTTCCCGAGCCCAAACCCAGGACGGAGAAAGCCGATTCCGCGGACCGCAGTCGTCGCAAACGTCGCCGCCGCGGTCGCGCCTAGCCGCTGGTACTGTCTCGCAGAAAATCCTGCGGGCGCCGTCTAACCCGCGTAATCGGCCTGTTCCCCCGCCGACTTCGCCTGCAGTTTACGGCGCTCGTCGCGTGGCGGAATGCCGAACAGGTCGCGGTAGCACTTGCTGAAATGCGGCGCCGAAATGAAACCGCAGGCGAGCGCGATGTCGACGATCGATTTGCTGGTCTGCAGCAACAACAGACGCGCACGGTTGAGACGTAAATTCAGGTAGTAGCGTGTCGGCACGCAATTCAGATGCTTCTGGAATAGTCGTTCGAGCTGGCGCCGGGAAATGCCGACATAGCTCGACAGTTCATCGAGGCTGATCGGTTCCTCGATATTGGCTTCCATCAGGGTAACCGCCTCGGTCAGCTTCGGCTGGTTCGATCCCAATGCCAGGTGCAGCGGGATTCGCTGCCGATCGTCCGAGCTGCGGATGCGTTCGCACATGAATTGCTCGGAAATATGCGTCACCAGCTTGTTACCGTGACGGTTTTCGATCAACTTCAGCATCATGTCCATCGACGACTGACCGCCGGCGCAGGTAATGCGGTCGCGGTCGAACAGGAACAGGTCGTCGGACACCATCACTTCGGGAAACTCCTCGCGCAGGCTGGCGATATTTTCCCAGTGGATGGTGCAGCGATAGCCGTCGAGCAACCCGGCCCGTGCCAGCAGATAGCTGCCGGTGCACAGCGCCCCGAGTATCACGTTGCTGCGCTTGGCGATACGCCGCAGCGCGAATTGCAGCTGTTTCGACCAGACGTTGGCAATATCCGTGCCGCCGCAGACGAACAGGATGGATATATCGGTAGCGTTCTCGATGCTGGCGTCAGGCGTAATTTCCAGTCCGTTGCTGGCTTTTTCCGGCAACCCGTCGATGCTGTAAACGCTCCAGCGGTAAAGCTCTCTGCCGGCGTCACGATTGGCCATGCGTAGCGGTTCGATGGCCGAGGAAAATGCGATCATCGAATAGTTGGGGACTTGCAAAAAACCGAAATGCTCGGGTTTTGAAGCGGTTTTTTCGTCGCTCATAGGGCTGGTCTGGCGAAACGCATGATGAATTTGATCACAATGTGACCAATCGTCAAAATACTAGTCGCTAAATCTGGCCATTGCACGATATTTTTGTATGCGTCGGCGTTGAGCAGGATATATGCAATCTCGGCAACGCCCCCCGCGTCCACGGCCCTCGAGTGGGCAATGGGAAACCGAGGTGATATGACCTGTTTTCATGATCCCTGCAACGAGGCTTTTTATTACCTCGAAGACCGCCGCAACGATCGTTACGTTATCGCCGCTCCGGTATTGAAGGCCATACCCGGTTTGACCATGAATTCGGTTTAAACGATTGGCATCCCATTATTACGATGCGCTTTACCGCCAACGAATCAGGATCGTCTGAAAAGCCGGAGAGCCGTGCAGAATTGTAGCGAGCGCTGCCTGTGTTGGAGTCATCCCCGCGCAAGCGGGGATCTTATGATTTCAGGTATCGGTAGGACGCATGGATTACGGTCGATAATCGCGGCCGCCCAGGGGCTACTGCCGAAGCGATGAGACCGGAAAGCGTCGGTTCAGCTCTCTTCTTTCTCCGGCAGAAAGCCGCCCGCCTGCATGTTCCACAGGTGCGCGTAGTGGCCTTTACGCCGCAGCAGCTGCTCATGGCTGCCGTCTTCGATTATCCTGCCCTGATCGAACACGAGAATGCGATCCATGTGCGAGATGGTCGAAAGCCGATGCGCGACCACGACAACGGTTCTGCCTTTCATCAGGTTCTCGAGGCCGAGCTGGATTTTTTTCTCGGTTACGGAGTCGAGCGACGAGGTCGCTTCATCGAGGATCAGGATCGGCGAGTTTTTCAGGATTGCGCGGGCGATGGCGATGCGTTGGCGCTGTCCCCCGGAAAGCTTTACTCCACGCTCGCCCACCAGCGACGCATACCGCTGTTCGGTCTCGAGGATAAACTCGTGGGCATACGCTTTTTTGGCCGCCTCGATCACCTCCTCATCGCTGGCATCGAGCCGTCCATAGCGGATATTCTCCATCAGCGATCGGTGAAACAGCTGCGGGTCCTGCGGGATCATCGATATGTTTTCGCGCAGGCTGTCCTGGGTGACGTCCAGTATATTCTGTCCATCTATCAGGATGGCCCCCGCATGAGGCTCGAACAGACGCAGTATCAGGTTTACGAACGTGGATTTGCCGGAACCTGAAAAACCCACCAGGCCGACCTGCTGCTTCGCCTCTATGGTTACGTTCAGGTGATCGAAAACCTGCATTCCTTCCTTGTAAATAAAGCAGACATCGCAAAAAGTGATCACACCCCTGTCCACGGTTAACCTGGGCGCATCGGGCTTGTCGATGATTTCGTGTGATTGCACGAAAATCGACACGCCGTCGCTGATGTTACCGAGGTACTCGAAGAATTCGAGAAAACTGCGGCTCAGCCCGCGTGCCGCCTCGATCAGTAAAATCGTCAGCCCGGCGACCATCGAGAATTCGCCGACCGTCATGTTTCCGTCCGACCAGATTTTCAGCGCATATCCTACCATTGCAACCATCAGCACCAGGGCCGCGGTAAACTGGAACCAGCGCAGTTTCTCCATGTACCAGTAGGTGCGCAGGGCGTGATCGACCTCGTGATTCAGGTAGTCCGTCAGGTAGTCCTCCTCGTAACGGCGGCGCGCGAACATCTTGGCGTTCATCACGTTGGTCACGGAGTCGACTATCTTGCCGGTTACCAGAGAGCGCGCCTCGGCGAAGTCCTTCGCATAAACTCGGCAGCGCCGCGCCAGCAAATAGGACACGTAGATGTAAATTCCCAGCCACAGGGTTAACACCAGGGCCAACTCGCCGCTGGCACCGAACAGGACGATCAATGCCACCACCGACTTGATGATCAACGGGTAGAAATCGAAAGTGATCGTCCACAGCGCATGCATGCTGCTCATCGATACCTCGGCGATACGGCTCGCCAGCGAACCCGCGAAATGGGAAATAAAGTAGCGGTGCGAGTGATGCTGCAGGTAGCTGAACAGCGATTTGCGAATTTCGGCGCGCAGGAAGGGACCGGTCATCACCAGCATCGCGCCGCTGGCGCGGCTGAACAACACGATCCCGAGGTTCAGTACGGCAAACAGGATCAGCGCGTTCTCGGCGGCAGCAAAGACATTACTGCCAGTCTGGTTTGCCAGCGTTACCGCATCGATGATCTCCTTGATCGCGTAGGGCAGCAGGATGGTGCAGGCCGCCTGTGCCGCCTCGAAGACGAAAATTCCAAGTAAGGTGTAACGCGACTTGAGATAAAAATAGAGCGCGAAGCGCCACGGAGAGGGGGAAAGCGGTGGAGCGCCCCTGGCAATTTTCAATGTCACATCCATGCGGCAAGTGTAGCGACCTAAGCCGCTTTAGGGGAGGCTTAATCGGGTATATTCAGGCGGGTGAATACCGCTGGCATCTGACAAAACAGGCAGGTGAATGACTCGGGCCGGGAGGCCAGCCAGCCGGCGGCGCAGTTCGATGCGAGATCCCTACTTGCGCGGGGATGACGTTTTTGAGGTGGGACGCCTGCGGCATCCGATTTCTTATACCATCGAGTCGGGCATCGAATCCTTGCGCTGCTTCATGTAATCGACCAGGGCTTCGTCGATGCCCGGATCGAGCGGTGGTGGCTGGTACTCGGCGAGCAGTGTCTTGAAACGCTTGTTGCAGCGCTGCGCGTGATCGAGGCTGCCTTCCGATTGCCACTGCTCGTAGCTGTTGTTGTCGGTAATCGGCGAGCGGTAGAACGCCGTCTTGAAGTTGCGCTGGGTATGATTGCAGCCGAGAAAGTGCACGCCGGGTCCGACCTCGCGAATGGCATCCATGGCCTGGCCGTTTTCCGACAGGTCGACGCCGCCCATCAGGATGGCCATCATCGCCGCCTGGTCGGCGTCCATGATAAATTTTTCGTAACCCATCGACAGTCCGCCTTCCATCCAGCCCGCGGTATGCAGCACGAAATTGACGCCGGCCATGACCGCCGGGTAGAGCGTGCTCGCCGCCTCGTAAGCCGCCTGGGCGTCCGGCAGCTTGGAACCGCAAAGACCGCCGCCGGAGCGAAACGGCACCCCCAGCCGGCGCGCCAATGCCGCCATCGTGTAAAGCACCAGCGCCGGTTCCGGCGTGCCGAAGGTCGGGGCGCCCGACTGCATCGACATCGAGCTCGCGAAGCTGCCGAAAATCATCGGTGCGCCCGGGTTGACGAGCTGTACGAAGGTCATGCCGGCCAGGGCCTCGGCCAGCGTCTGCGCCGCGGTGCCGGCTACGGTGACCGGCGACATCGCGCCCGCCAGGATGAACGGCGTGATGATCGTGGCCTGGTTATTCTCGGCGTAAACCTTGGCTGCGCCGAGCATGGTGTCGTCGAAAGTCATCGGCGAATTGGCGTTGATCAGGCTGGTGGCATAGGTGCGCGGGCGCCCGGTTTCCGGGTCGATATAGTTTTCTCCGGCGATGATCTTGATCATCTCGATGGTATCCTGCGCGCGCTCGGGCGCGGTCACCGAGCCCATGAACGGCTTGTCGGAATACTTGATATGCGAATAAACCATGTCGAGATGGCGCTTGTTGACCGGGATATCGACCGGTTCACATATGGTACCGCCGGAATGATGCAATGACGGTGATGCATAGGTCAGTTTGACGAAATTCTGGAAATCCTCGAGGGTCGCGTAACGCCGGCCCTTGTCGAGGTCGAAAACGAAGGGGCTGCCGTAGGCCGGTACGAAGACCGTGTTGTTGCCCCCGATCTGCACGCTGCGCGCCGGGTTGCGGGCGAACTGGGTATACTCGGCTGGCGCCGAGGCCTGGATAATGGAACGACACAGACCTCGCGGGAAACGCACGGTAACGCCGTCGATCTCGGCGCCACCCTGCTTCAGGATATCCAGCGCCTCGGGCATGTCGCGAAACTCGATACCGATTTCCTCGAGAATGGTATCGGCATTGTTTTCGATGAGCTGCAGGCCTTCTTCGCCGAGCACCTCGAAAACAGGTATCTTGCGGGTGATAAAAGGCGTGCTTTCGACTACCGGCGCGGCCGCACTGCGGCGCGCGTCTCGTCCCCCGCGACCGCGTCGACCCCTGGCGGCTGGTGTTGCTTCACTCATTGTTGACTCCTGGTGACCCGGTCACTTTTGTTGGATCAAGCGGTAGAGTATGTTTTTTTGAGATTTTACGGGCTAACCTGCGCGCGACCCTGAACTATTTGCCAGCGCCATATTGTTTCTCCTCCTGCATTGCCCAGATTTGTGGATAGGGGTAAATTCGCTAAAATGTGATCGCAAGGCAACACCCATTTTCCGAGGGCGGGAATATTAACGACGATACCGTAGTAATCGGCATTTTATTGATCGAAGGTTATCCGATTATTCCGTTCAGTTGTGTCGTCGACTCGATGCGCGCGGCCAATCGCCTGTCGGGCAGGCGCCTGTTCGAATGGCAGTACTTTGCACCCGGGGAAAAACCGGTGGCGGCGTCTTGTGGCATCACCGTTCCCACGCGCCCGCTAGCGCTGGCAAAGCAGCTCGAGACCCTGATCATCGTCGCGCCGAACACGGCCCAGTATTTCGATGACGCCGCCACCCTGAGACAGCTCAGGGCCCTCGACAAGCGGGGTGTCAACCTCGGCTCGGCAAGCTCCGGCAGTTTTCTGCTCGCGCGCGCGGGCCTGCTGGATCATTGTCGCTGCACGATTCACTGGGAAAATATACCGGTATTCAAGGAACTCTACCCACAGCTGGACGTGGCGTTTACGCTTTACGAAATCGACGCGCGGCGCTTTACCTGTTCCGGCGGCACCGCGGCGCTCGACATGATGCTCAAGCTGATCGAAAACCGGCACGGTCGCCAGCTCGCGCAGCAGATTTCGCAGCAGTTTCAACATGACCGGATTCGTACCGAAATCGATTCGCAGCAGATGGCCGATCGAATCGACCTGGCGATGAGCGCGCCGAAGCTGATCGATGTTATCAACCTGATGGAAAACAATATCGAGCTGCCGCTTTCGCTACCGTCGATCGCCAAAAAATGCAACCTGTCGCTGCGCCAGATCGAACGGCTGTTTCACAAGTACCGCAACGTCACCCCGAGTCAGTACTACCTGTCGTTGCGCCTGATGTACGCCAAGCAGCTGCTGCTCAACACCAACCGCAGCGTGCTCGATATTTCGATCGCCACCGGCTTTGAAACCCAGTCGTATTTCACCGCCTGTTACCGCAAGCATTTCGGTAGCTCGCCGCGCAGTCACCGTTCGCAGGTAGCCACCGAACGCAAGGGATAGATGGCCGACCGATGAATCAACCTGTATTGGTGCTCGGCGCCGGCATCGTCGGTATCAGCTGCGCGCTCGAGCTGCAGAAACGCGGCTACCGGGTGACGCTGATGGATCGTCGCGGCCCCGGCGAGGAGGCCTCGTCCGGTAATGCCGGTATCCTGAGCCTGAGTAATATTACCCCGCTTGCGGATCCCGCCCTGCTAACCCGCCTGCATCGGTTGGCGTTGAATCTCGATACGGATCTGCTATTGCATTACCCGCACCTGCCGGCGCTGCTGCCGTGGCTGGGGCGATTCCTGCGGCGCTGCAGGCGCGCAACCTACCTGGTCGACGGCGCTGCGATGGCCCTGTTGACGCAGGCGTCGATGGACCTTCACAGGCAGTGGATAGACGAGGCGGGCCTGCAGTCCCTGGCAAATCGTGGCGGTGGACTGAAACTATATCGCGACCGTCGCAGCTTCCTGCGCGACCAACTGGAGCGGGAACTGCTCGAGCGCTGCGGCGTCAGGCATACCCTGGTCGATGCCGCGCAGGTACAGGATCTCGAGCCGGACCTGAATCCGGTATTCGTGCAGGGCGTGTTGATCGACGAGTCGATTTCTATCCGTGACCCCGAAAAACTATGCAAGGCTTATGCGCAAATGTTCGTCGCGGCCGGCGGCCAGGTAAAACAGGCCGAGATCAGGTCCATACGGCAGTCCGGCGGCGGCTGGGAGTTGAGCGGCAGCCCCGGCGTCGTAAGCGCCGAACGGCTGGTCGTTTGCATGGGCGCCTGGACGCCCGGGTTGATCGGGCAGCTGGGCTACGCCAATCCGCTCGCGATCGAGCGTGGCTACCACGCGATCGCCGCTCCCGCGGAGGGCAGGCGGCTGTCCCGTCCGATCTTCGATGTCGACGCCAGTTACGTCATGGCGCCGATGGAGATGGGTTTGCGTATTACCACCGGCAGCAATCTCGTTCGGTGCGAGACTCGTCCCGATCCGCGCCAGCTGGTGCGCGTATTACCAAGGGCGCGCGAGGCATTTCCGATCGAGCGGATCCTGACGCGCGATCCGTGGATGGGAAGGCGACCCACGGTCCCGGATACGCTGCCGCTGATCGGACCCGCACCGCGTCACCAAAATCTGTGGCTGGCCTTCGCGCATTCGCATATGGGACTGACCATGGGGCCGATTACGGGGGTATTGATCGCCAACTTCGTCGGCGCCGAACCGCAACCCTTTGCGACAAAGGCCTACGACCCGTCGCGCTACCTGTGAGCGCTACTGGTTAAACTTGCCGAGGCTTCAGACCGCCGAGGAGCGCCCCGGCATTTGGCGAAACCTGGCGATTTCGCCGCGCTCGAGTTCGGTTGCCTGCTGCGAAAAAAACACCACGCTGTTGGCCATGACGCAGGACAGCGACTCATCGAGCCGGGCGACGAAGGCGTCGACGTCGGCATCGAGAATATCGATGCTCTCCAGCACGCCGCCGGCACCGTGACTGAACTCGGCGGGCAGGTTTTTCGTTGCCTGTGATACCAGTCGAGCAGCGCCTGTTGATCCCGCTGCAGCTTCTGTTTCATGTTGCAATCTCGCGGTTCGGTTTAACGGTGACGGCCCCGGACCTGCGTTGCTGTTTATCAACTTGCTGAAAGTGAAAGCTGGCGAATTCCGGTTCGAGCGGATTCTTGCCCAGGATGAAGTCGGCGGCACGCGCGGCGATCATCTGCGTCGGCGCGTTCAGGTTGCCGCTGACGATGCGTGGCATTACCGACGCATCGACTACGCGCAGCCCCTCCAGGCCGTGTACCTTCATCTCGCCGTCGACCACCGAGTTTTCGTCATCGCCCATGCGACAGCTGCAGCTGGGGTGAAAATCGGTCGACGCGGTGGCGCGTATCCAGTTCTCGATGTCGGAATCCGACTTGACGTCGGGGAGCGGGTCGGTGCGTTCGCCGCGAAACGCGATGAACGCGGGTTGCATCACTAGTTCGTTGATCTTGCGAAACGCCTGCACCAGTTCGCGCAAATCGTGGTCGTCGCTCAGGTAGTTGAAACTGACCGCGGGCCGGTCCGCCGGATTGGCCGAAGTCAGCGTCACCGTGCCCTTGCTGGCGGGCCGCAGCTGGTCGGCCTGCAGCGTAAAGCCCTGCGACAGGATGATTTTTCGCCCCCGGTAATTTGCCACGATGGGCGCAAAGTGATACTGCAGGTTCGGGTAGTCGACCTCGTCATTGCCGTAGATCAGGCCGCCGGCTTCCCAGATATTGGAGGCGCCGAAACCGGTTTTTTTCGTCAGCCAGCGCAAACCGATCTTGAGCTTGTTCCACGGACGGTCGACGCGATGGTAGGTGATTGGCTGCGTGCAGCGCCAGGTGCAGTGGATCTTCAGGTGGTCCTGCAGGTTCCGCCCTACCGCCGGCATCTCGTGCCTGACCGTAATGCCGTGCCGGTTCAGTTCCGTGGCCGGGCCGATGCCGGAAAGCATCAGCACCTGCGGCGACTTGATCGCGCCACAGGACAGGATGACTTCGCGGCGGGCGCGAATCACCCTCACCTTGCCCTGGTGCTGAAACCTGGCGCCGGTGACGCGCGTGTTTTCCAGCAACACCTGTTCCACCAGGGCATGGGTCACCAGCTCGAGATTCGGCCGCGACAGCGCGGGTTTCAGATGCGCGACCGCGGCGCTGCAGCGGCGACCGTCGCGGATGGTGCTGTCCAGGCGCGCGAGGCCCTCGGGCCTGAAACCGTTGAGATCGTCGGAATTGCCCTGTCCCGAAGTTTCACCTGCGGTGAGGAAGGCGTCGAAAATCGGGTTGACGAGCCTGGCGCGAGATACGCCCAGCGGTCCGCTGCCGCCGCGCCATTCGTTGGCACCGCGCTCGGAGGTCTCGCCCGCCTTGAAATACGGCAGGCAGTCGGCGTAGCTCCAGCCCTTTAGACCGAGTTCGTCGTTCCATCGGTCGTAATCTTTCGGGTGGCCGCGCATGTAAACCATCGAGTTGATCGAAGACGAGCCGCCGACGACCTTGCCGCGCGGCAGTTCGATCTTGCGCTGCTCGAGGTCGACTTCGTCCTCGGTTTCGTAATTCCAGTTGATCGAAGGATCCTTGTAGACGCTATGTACGCCGGCCGGGATGTGAATCAGCAGCTTGTTGTCCATCGGCCCCGCCTCGACGATCAGCACCGAGTACTCGCCGCTCTCGCTGAGTCGATCGGCTAGTACGCAGCCGGCCGAGCCGGCGCCGAGAATGATGAAATCGTATTCGTTTTGCATGCGCAGAGCATCGCAACTGTATCGAGAGAGGTCAATGCTTAAATCGCCAAAACGCTTGGTTGCGACAGGGGCTTCGCCTATGATCTCGACGGACGCGTAAAATACCGAAGAAATCAACCATGAACTATGACTTCGATCGGATAATCGATCGCAGCAACAGCAACAGCGCAAAGTGGGACCGTTACCGCGGCAGGGATATACTACCGATGTGGGTTGCCGACTCGGATTTCGCAGTCCTGCCCGAGATCCAGCAGGCCCTCCATCGCCGCGCGGAGCATCCGGTATTCGGTTACACCGAAACGCCCACGCACCTGATCGAATTGCTGGTCGAGCGCATGCGCCGCCTTTACCACTGGAACATCGAGCCGGAATGGCTTTTGCCGCTGCCCGGGATCGTCGGCTCCCTTTACCTCGCCTGCCGCGCAACTGGCAATCCGGGTGAAAGGGTTTACCTGCCCTCGGTGATTTACGGGCCCTTCACCAAAGCGCCGGGGATGAATTCGATGATCAACCAGCCGATTCCGATGTGCATCAGGGACGAGCGCATGGTCATCGACATGGACTGGCTCGAACAGCAGCCGCCGCACCCCGGGCAGCTGTTGATGTTCTGCAATCCGCAGAATCCGGGGGGCTCGGTTTATCGCGAAAACGAATTGCGGCGTCTCGCCGAGATCGTCAGGCAGCAGGAACTGGTCCTGTGTTCGGACGAAATTCATTGCGACCTGATCCTCGACAGGGACCGGCGGCACATTCCGGTCGCGTCGCTGGATCCTGACATCGAGCAGCGCAGCATCACGCTGATGGCGCCGAGCAAAACCTTCAACGTGCCGGGTCTCGGCTGCGCGTTTGCGATCATCCCCGACCGGGTATTGCGCTCGCGCATGAAAACCAATCCCTACATCGTGCCCCACGTCAATATCATGGGTTTCGCCGCGGCCGAGGCGGCCTATGAATTCGGCGACGAATGGAATCGACAGCAATGCACCTACCTCGCCGCCACCCGGGATTACCTGGTCGATGCCATCAATCGTATCCCCGGGTTGAACCTCGGGCCGATCGAGGCGACCTACCTCGCGTGGATCGATGTATCCGCGCTGCGGCTCGACGACCCGATGACCTTTTTCGAGAATGCCGGCGTGGGCATGTCACCGGGACGGGACTTCGGCGATCCGGGCCACATGCGGCTCAATTTCGGCTGCCCGCGCAGTCGCGTCGAGCAGGCCGTGGAGCGCATCGCGAAGGCCGTTGCAGATCTGGGTTGAGGCGTTTTTCGATCGCCGCAGACCGCATCGGGCCATGTCGTAATTGTGTTTCGTTTGGTCGTTCTAGGCCAGCGTGATGACGATCAATTCGGATATTCTTTGACGACCTTGCCTGGGCGGTTCCGCACGGTATCCCCGGCTCCCGAAACACAGAACATGGCGGATTAATAATGGCGATTCCATCACACGTGAAATATCTGGTCATCGGCGCGGGTATTCACGGTCTCAGTACTTCTTATCACCTGGCGCAGCTGCTCAAGTCGCAGGGCAGGGGTGACGGCCGGGATATTCTCGTCGTCGACAAGGGCGGCATCGCCGCGGGCGCGTCCGGTATCGCCTGTGGCGTGGTGCGCAATAATTACTTTCAGCCCGCCATGCGCGAACTGATGGCACATAGCGTCAGCGTGTGGGAAACCGATCCGGAGGCCTATAGCTATCACCCGGTCGGCTACATGCAGATCAGCCCGGAAAGCATGCACGAAGATGTCGCCAGCATCGCGCAGCAGCAGAAGGAAATCGGTTACGAGTCGACCTTCATCGAGGGCGAAAAGGAATCGGCGGAGTACATGAAATCGATGTTCCACGACTGGCAGGCGAAAGGCATCACGTCAGTGCTGCACGAAAAGCGCGGCGGTTACGCCAACAACACCAAGGCCATGTACGGCCTCGCGACCAAGGCCGAAGGCGAGGGCGTGCGCATCCTGACCGGCTGCACCGTAACCGGATTCAAGAGCAATTCGGCCGGAGGCGCGATTAGCGCGGTCGAAACCGACCGCGGCGAAATCGGCTGCGACCAGGTGATCATCGGCGCCGGGCCCTGGGCCAAGACCGTCTGGGACATGCTCGAGTTGCCGAAAACCGTGACCATCAAGGGCGCGGACGGGCAAATGCACAGCAACGTGCCGATGTGGATTTACTGGTCGTTGCAGGAGGGCACCCTCGGCGTCGATCCCGAGCTGCAGAAAACCAACGACGGCAGGTTTCCACCCGTGATCCACGTCGACAGCAACGAGCCGCTTTATTCCGACTACGACGGAAGCCTCATCACCGACAAGATGTGGGGCATCTACTACAAGCCCGACTTTCATTTCGGCGGCATCCAGGGCGGCGCCGCCCCGTACGCAATCGACACCGATCCGGACCAGGTCGCAGTCGATCCCTACGGCGTCGATTCGCCGGATTTCATCGTCGGCGAAGACTTCGCGCACATGTGGACGTCGGCGCTGGCGCATTGCCAGAAACGCTTCGAGGGGAAGTTCGAGTATTACAAGAACGAACCGTCTGGCGGCATCGGCTGTTTTACGCCGGACAGCTTTCCGGTGTTCGACGTGTTCCGCGAAAACTGCTACCTGATTGCCGATTCCAACCACGGCTACAAGATGATCGGCGTCGGCAAGCTGGTGGCCGAAGAACTGTGTGGCCAGAAAAGCAGGCTGCTCGAGCCGTTTCGATTTTCGCGTTACGCCGAGGGCAGGCTGCACCCGGTATCGCACAGCCCCTTTCCCTGGAGCTGACAATTAGGCCACCGCGTGAATCACGCGGTAGCCTAATTGTCATCCCGGAAATCGCGCAGCGATCATCCGGGTTCTTACGGCGGCCGGAATTCCTGTATTGACGGCCCGCTCTCCCCGAACAGGAAAGTTCGGGGACGGCTGGCGCATATCCCGCTGAACCGCGTAGCCCGTAAAGAGTGCAGAGGAAGACAAAAGGAAGCGCCCACAGTTAACTGTTGTGAAACCACCCTCAACTCGTCATCCATAATTATCTGCCTGAATTTCCTTCTTATCCCTCGCGACCCCGGCCTCGCCGCGCCTCCACGGGAATCGAGGTGTCGCCCCGAATTTCTTGCTACCAGGCGAAGTGGGGCCGCGTCCGGTTCGCAAATATAACCAGCGACAGCATGACCGGAACCTCGACCAGCACGCCGACGACGGTGGCGAGCGCCGCACCCGAGTTGAGCCCGAACAGGCTGATCGCGACGGCGACCGCCAGCTCGAAGAAATTGGAAGTGCCGATCAGCGCGGCCGGAGCCGCCGTGTCGAAAGGCACCCGCCACAGGTAGGCCCAGCCGTAGGCGACCGCGAAGATTGCGTAACCCTGAATCAGCAGCGGGACGGCAATCAGTGCGATCACCATCGGCTTGTCGATGATGGTCTGCGCCTGGAATCCGAACAGCAGGACCACGGTCGCCAGCAGGCCCATCACCGAGAATGGCTTGATGCGCGCGGTAAAGTCGGCAATCTGCTCATGGTTGCCGGAGTTATCGAGAAACCTGCGCGTGACGTACCCTGCCGCAAGCGGGATCACGACATAAAGCACCACCGACAGCAGCAGCGTTGCCCAGGGTACGACGATGTCGGTCACCCCGAGCAGCAGCGCCGCGATCGGCGCAAACGCGAATACCATGATGATATCGTTGATCGATACCTGCACCAGCGTGAAGTTGGCATCGCCGCGCACCAGCTGGCTCCACACGAAAACCATCGCCGTGCACGGCGCGACGCCAAGCAGGATCATGCCGGCGATGTATTCCTTGGCCGTCTGGGGATCGACCAGCCCCGCGAACAGGTGCTCGAAAAACAGGATGCCGAGCCCCGCCATCGTGAAGGGTTTCACCAGCCAGTTGATCACCAGCGTGATGCACAGGCCACGCGGTTTCCTGCCCACGTCCTTCAGCGACGCGAAATCGACGTTGACCATCATCGGGTAAATCATGATCCAGATGAAGACTGCGACGACGAGGTTGACGCTTGCGTATTCGATACCGGCGACGAGCTCGAAAAGTTGGGGCGACGCCACTCCGGAAACCACACCGATCACGATACACAGCGCTACCCACAACGACAGGAAACGTTCGAATATTCCCAAGGTGTCAGCCCCTGTAATCCTGATCCTGATGGCGCCTGCGGGTTAGCAGCAGCTGGATCCGGTTTTTGCGGAATCCGCTTGCGGACGGCTGCAGCAGGCCGATACCTGGCCCCTGGGGTGGACCTCGTCGGCGCCGAATACCGCGCTTTCGCCGCGAGTCAGAAAGGTTTCCCACGGAATGCTGTCGGGATCCAAGATCCAGCTTTTTACGGAATTGGCATAACAGCAGGTGGTTTCACCCTGTTCCAGCACCGGCGCGTTGGCGGTCCTGAGGCGTGAGTAAACCTCGTCGAGCTCGTTTTCGTTCTCGACCTGGATGCCCAGGTGATCGATACCCTTGCGTTCGCCGCGCGTGGTGATGGCGAAGTTGACGCGCGGATCGTCCAGCATCCACCTGGCGTAGTCCTGCTTGCGCACCGTTGGTTCCATGTCGAAAAGGGACGTGTAGAAACCGATCGAATCGTCGAGGTTGGTGACCGAGAGGTTGATGTGCATGCGTTTCATGATTTTGCTCCGCGTTGATTTGCAGGAATGCAGTTTCCGGGCAACAGGCTTTCGAGCGCCGGCAGGCAGACTTCGGGCTCGCCCTGGCAGCATTCTTCCATCAGGAAGGACAACAGCTCGCGGGTGCCGTCAAAGTCGATGCTGTAGATGATCGAACGGCTTTCGCGCCTCGAGTTGACCAGGCCCGCGTTGACCAGCGTTGCCAGGTGTGTCGACATGGTGTTGTGCGGGATTCTCAGGGCGTCCGCAATCCTGCCCGCCGCCATACCTTCGGGACCGCTGCGCACCAGCAATCTGAACGCCTTGAGCCTTGATTCCTGGGCCAGTGCGCCGAGTGCCCGGGTTGCATCGATAATGTCCATATGTCGAGGATAATCGACATATCAAAATCGATCAAGCGAAGTTTGCACCACGAAAAAGTTCATCGGGTTTCGATACGGCACCCTGACAGCGGTACAGGGCAAATCCGCCGCGACAAGCCGCCGCAGAAATAATAAGATCACGGCAGTCAACCAGGTGAGTGCATGACCCAGAATTTCGATTACATCATCGTCGGCGCCGGTTCGGCCGGCTGTGTGCTGGCCAACCGCCTCAGCGAAAATCCCGATATCACCGTTGCGCTGCTCGAGTTCGGCGGCAGTGATCGCAGCATCTTTATCCAGATGCCGACCGCGCTGTCGATCCCGATGAACATGAAAAAGTACAACTGGTTTTACCAGTCCGAACCCGAACCCGGTCTTGACAAACGGCGCATGCACTGCCCGCGCGGCAAGGTGCTGGGTGGCTCTTCGTCGATCAACGGCATGGTTTACGTGCGTGGCCACGCGATGGATTTCAACGAGTGGGAGCAGCAGGGGGCCAGGAACTGGGATTACCGGCACTGCCTGCCCTATTTCAGGAAAGCCGACGACTGGGCATTCGGCAGCGACGAGTACCGCGCTCAGGGTGGACCGCTCGCGGTCAACAACGGTAATAACATGAGCAATCCGCTGTACCGCGCCTTTATCGAGGCCGGAACACAGGCCGGATACATGAAAACCGACGATTATAATGGCCGCCAGCAGGAAGGGTTCGGGCCGATGCATATGACGGTCAAGAATGGCATACGCTGGTCGACCGCGAATGCATACCTGAAGCCCGCCATGCATCGCGATAATTTGCAGGTCTTTACCGGCGCGCTGAGCCAGCGGGTGCTGATCGACTACAGGCGCGCGACCGGCGTCGAGATCGTGCGCGGGGGTAGCAGGCAGACGTTGAACGCAAATCGCGAGGTCATACTGAGCGCGGGACCGATCGCCTCGCCGCATCTACTGCAGCTCTCTGGCATAGGTCCGGGCGAGGTATTGCGGCAGGCCGGCATCGATGTCATCCATGATTTGCCCGGGGTCGGAGAAAACCTGCAGGATCACCTCGAGTTTTATTTCCAGTTCCGCTGCCACCAGCCGATCACGCTGAACGGCGAACTCAATCCGTGGCGCAAGTTCCTGATCGGCAGCCGCTGGTTGCTGACGAAACAGGGACTCGGCGCGACCAATCATTTCGAGTCCTGCGCGTTCATCCGCTCCAGACCCGGCGTCAAGTGGCCCGATATCCAGTACCACTTTCTACCGGGCGCGATGCGTTACGACGGCAACGCGGCCTTCGACGGCCACGGTTTCCAGGTGCACGTCGGTCATAACAAGCCGCGCAGCCGCGGCCACGTCAGGGCGCGCACACCGAGCGTGCAGGACAAGCCGGAAATCCTGTTCAACTACCTGCAACATCCCGAGGACGTCGAGGCGTTCCGCGCCTGCGTGCGCCTGACGCGCGAAATCATCGGCCAACCGGCGATGGATGCCTACCGCGGCTCGGAGATCCAGCCCGGCGAGGCGGTGCAAAGCGACGGTGAAATCGACGCCTTCGTGCGCGGCGCGGTCGAATCGGCCTACCACCCGTCCTGCGCCTGCCGCATGGGCGAGGACGAAATGGCGGTAGTGGACTCCGAGACGTGCGTACGCGGCATCGAGGCACTGCGCGTCGTCGACTCGTCTATTTTTCCGACCATCCCGAACGGTAACCTGAATTCGCCGACCATCATGCTCGCCGAACGCGCCGCCGACATCATCAAGGGGCAGGGCATGCTCGAACCCTCCGACGCCGAGGTCGGTCTCGGCCACGACTGGGAAACCCTGCAGCGCTCCACCACGGCCTGACCTGCCGCAAATCCGGGGACAGTTTCTTATATACCGGGTAGAGATTCGAATTGAGTATACTGTCACCGGATTTCTGGGTTCCGGAATAGTTCTGTATTACCGGGAAAATATCCGGCAACGGCAGGTCTCCGCCGAATCATCTTTACGCTAAAGCGGCGCCTCGATCAACGTGAATATTCTGCGCCGTTTCAGGTGACCAAGATCTGGGTCAGATTCCTTTTGGATTGTGCTGCTGAACCGGTTTTGCTATTTCCCTTTCAAGAGGCAATTGCTTTTGGTCAGATCAAAAACTCGCGATAGCAAAATGCCCGCAATGGAGTCATTTAACGCCAGAGCGGACGCTCAAAAATTCACGATTAGCGGCTCGAACCGATGGTGGGTTCAACCCATCGAAGGCTCTAAAGCAAAGTTGAATACCTTCGTTCGGCAATTTAACGAACGACCCCAAAAAAAATTAGGGTATAAGACACTAGCTAAGCGATTTATTGCAAGTATTGCGTCGATTAGTTGAATCCACCGCCGTTTACGGCTTCTTATTGATGATTCCTCGACGTCTGCGTTGA
>Ga0224512_10001751_pt1 | contig 20507 bp, 21 predicted proteins | sample SF_May12_sed_USG_4_FD_169103 | JGI IMG/M metagenome (GOLD analysis project Ga0224512, IMG submission 169103) | Sediment microbial communities from San Francisco Bay, California, United States - SF_May12_sed_USGS_13 | ecosystem: Environmental > Aquatic > Marine > Sediment | place: USA... | reverse complement strand
CAAGGCTTCGAGTGCCCCTGCCACGGCTCGAAATACAACTTTCACGGCGAGTACCAGGCGGGGCCTGCTCCCCGCAACCTCGACCGCTTCGTGGTTTCGGTCAACGGCTCGAACCGACTCATCATCGACACGGGCGCTGTTATCCAAACGGCGCGGAGCAAGACCAAGACGGCCCAGTACCCGCAGGGGCCGTCCTGCTTATCAGCATGAGGGCTGGCTAGATGGGGCTCGGAGCGGTCGTTGTCGGTATCGCTGTCCTTGCCCTGCTGGCGTGGGCTGCGATCCTCATCAACAGCGGCAGGGCTCGCTCCAGCGAGACCGAGGCGGCGCCGCAGAATCTGGCGCCCTTCCTCACCGACGATGAACTGGAGAACGCCCGCCTCAGCAAAGTGCTGCTGGCTGCCCTGGTGTCTGTGGCCGCGCTGGCCCTGCTGCTCCCCATCTACTACCTGGGCGAGGCGGGCCGCCAGGCGGAGGCCACCGAGCAGCAGCTCGAGGCGGACGTCGAAGAGGGGGAGCACTGGTTCGAGACCTTCTTCTGCATTCAGTGTCATGGCGCCGGAGGTACCGGTGGCGGCGCTGCAAGCATCGAACACCGCAGTGGCCTGGACACCATTTGGGCGGCACCCTCTCTCAACGACATCTTCTATCGCTACGACGAGGACGAGGTGCGATTCTGGATCATCTTCGGCCGACCCGGCGCCCCGATGCCGGGCAACGGCCTGGAAGGCGGGGGGTCCATGACCAGCCAGCAGATCGATCAACTCATCCTTTACCTGCGATCGATCCAGATCCCTCAGAACGAGGCTTTCGGTCAGGTCGAAACGAAGGTTGCGTTGGCTCTCGACCGGCTGGATCGAGCCGACGAGTCCGTAGCTCAGGCTCTGGCCGACCAGGAGCAGACAGCGGCTGACGTCCGAAACATACCTTCGGTGTTCTCACGGGTCGAAGCAGTGCCGGCGGCGATCACCGATCTTCTCTCCCAGCCCAGCACCTGCACCGACGATTCCGCCGCGTTGGTGGGCCGCCCTTGTGAATCCGACGGATCGGACAGTGACCGCGACGGGATCACCGATGTGGCAGAAGCCGAACTGACCACCATCCTCTCTCGCTTCGCGATCGATGCCGAGCCCGCCGCCTTCAACATGGCGATTGATCCGGAAGCGTTCGCGGTGACATTCGATCCGACCGATTCCTTCAGCACCCGCCAACCCGGGGCCGAGCCCGTCGACGACCTTGCCGCCTTGGACACGATCTTCACCGACCTGCAGGCAGAGATGATCAACCTGAAGGTTGCGGCCGACAACAACGAAGCCTTCATTGCCAGCGCCGAAGACGGGGTTGCCTATTTCGAAGCCGCGGTCGCCGACCGCAAGTACGCCATCGACATGGGAGCTCTGGCCGCGGAAGCGTTCGACGGCGACGGCGAGGCGGCACGCCGTGCCGTTGGCCTATTCAACGCTTACTGCGCTCGTTGTCACACTGCTGGCTACTCGGCCGGGACTGCCTTCGAACAGGAGCCGGGCTCAGGAGCGTGGGGTCCGTCGCTGAGAGGTGGCAAGGCGGTACGGCAATTCCCCGATTTCGAGGACCACGTGGACTTGATCATCAAGGGATCTGAGCGAGCGCTGTTCTACGGAGTCAACGGCCTCGGCAACGGCTGGATGCCGGGCTTCGGGTTCACCTTGAGCAGAGAGGACATCGAATTGATCGTCCGATTCGAAAGGTGGTTGTGATGCTGCGAGACGAGCGAGGCGTCACCAAGCTCGAATGGATCGGCATCGTGGCCGCGGTGTTCAGCGTGGCAGTATTCATCCCGGCGTTCCGCGGCACCATGGGCGACATCTACGAGCGCTTCATCTGGGGCAACACATTCTGGCGCGGAGTCTGGATCACGCTCGTGGCGTTTGGTGCGTTCATGGGCACTGTGTTCCTGGTGCTCTACACCAACCTCGGAGCCCGCCTGGGTTTCCTCATCGCGGGATCTGCCCTCACCGGCTGGGGAGTCATCCAAGGATTCTTGTTCACCATCACCGTCCCCCGCGGTCCGCGCCCCGCAGCGTTCGAAGGCCTGAACGCCTTCCAGCTGCGAATCATGTCATTGGCACTGATGCTCGGTTCGGCAATTCTCTTCGCGATGTTCTTGGTGGCCCTCAACCGCCTCGAGGCGGCTGATCAAGGCGGCGATGAGGGGCCTGCTGAGTGACGCCGTCGCTCAGCGGCCTCCTAACTAAGCGCTCTCGTGCAAGTAGTAGCTGAGGATCTGGAGCTCGGTTGAGAGGTCGACCCGACGCACCTCCACACCTTCGGGAACCTCGAGCGTCACCGCTGCGAAGTTGAGAATCGAACGTATTCCAGCCGCAGCCAAGCGATCGGCGATATCTTGGGCTGCCGCTGGGACGGTGGTGATGATTCCGATCGAAACCCCCCGCTGCTCGATGGCCTTCTCCAGCCCGTCCACCGACTCAACAACGATGCCGTAGTACGTGGCTCCCACCTTGGAGGCGTCGACGTCGAACAAGCCAGCAACTTCGAAGCCGCGATCGATGAAACCGGGGTATCCGGATAGGGCCTGGCCGAGGTTCCCGGCGCCGATGATGGCCACAGGGCAAGCATCCATCCGGCCCAGCTTTCTGGCGATCTGGTTGCGAAGCTGCGCTGCGTCGTAACCGACGCCCCGCACACCGTTGGAACCAAGGAAGGAGAGGTCCTTGCGCACGTTGGCGGCCTTGACCCCGGCCGCTCGTGCCAGCTGACCAGACGACACGGTTCGTTCCGCGGGAGGAAGATCCTCGAGCACCTGGAGGTAGAGAGGCAGGCGCTTGACCGTCGCCCGTGGAATGGTGCCTTTCATGATTGGCCCTTCACAACTACCAAAAGGTACCTAGCTTCGCGAACTTCACAAATTCACAAGCTCGGCGCCGCAACGGCAGCGTTAGCTTGACGGGCTGATGCCGAAGCGGCCCCTCGCCCTCCAGATCGTCTTCCTCACCGGGCTGCGTTTGGTGTTCAACACTGCGCAGAGATTCGTCTACCCGTTCTTGCCCGCCATCGCCAGGGGCCTCGGTGTGTCGCTCGGACAAGCCGGCATCATCGTTTCAGCCAGATGGATGGTGGGCCTCGCCGCGCCGGGGGTGGTGGCCCTGGTGGGGCGCGGCGAGAGGCGCTTGCGCCTGGCCGCTTTCGGCGCATTGATGTTGGTGGTGGGGGCGTCCGTGACTGCGGCAACCGGCGTGTTCTGGGGCGCTCTAGTTGGGTTCGTCTTGTTCGGGATCGCCAAGCCTGCGTTCGACATCGCGGCCCAGTCATATATCGCCGACCGCACCCCCTACGAACGGAGGGCGCGCGCCCTCTCGGTGCTCGAGATGACCTGGGCAGGTGGCCTGCTGGTGGGAGCACCGCTGGCCGGGTGGCTCATCGACCGTGGCGGGTGGAGGGCACCCTTTTGGGCCATCGCCGTCGGAGGCGCAGTGGGGTTGATGGCGATGGTGTTCGTCTTGGACCGGGACGAGCCCGATGCGTCGACTGCCCCAACCAAGATCAATATCGACGCCGCAGCTGTCAGTTTCCTGGTGGTGGTGGGCCTGTTCACCATTGCCGCCGAGTTGATGTTCGTCGCATTCGGCGCCTGGTTGGAGAACTCCTTCGGTCTAAGCCTGGTTGCCCTGGGTGGGACGGCCGTCATAGTGGGACTAGCGGAGATCGTTGGTGAGGGATCCGTGTTCGCGTTCGGCGATCGGATCGGCAAGAGAAGAGCCATGAGCATTGGGCTGATGATCTCGGCGGGAGGCTTTCTCGCGCTCGCATTCCTGCAGGACTCCTACGCGTTGGGCATCGCCGCTTTGGCATTGGGGCTGGCCGGATTCGAGTTCGCCATCGTGATATCGATTCCGCTCGGCACCGAGATCCGGCCTATGCAACGGGCCGGCTTTCTATCTCTAATGGTGGCGTCGATGTCGCTGGCCCGCGCAGTGGGGGCCCTGGCGGGCCCGGTCATGTTCGAGACCTGGGGTCTGTCAGCCAACGCAGTGGCCGCCGCTTCGCTCAACGTGGCGGCGATATGGATGCTGCGAACCACGGTTCGGATGCACTGACCGAAAGCCTGCATCACAGGCTGGTACTTTGCGGTTCAGCGTGAACCTGTCATCTACCAGGCTCGCCTCGTCTCCTCGCATCGTCTACTGGTCGATGGCGGGGTTCATGATCGCGGTGATCGGCTGGGCAGCTTTTCAGACACCACTTGGGGCGTACTTCTACGGCAGCGACTACTGGCCTCACGCTGCTGCCATAAAGGAATGGTCCGCGAATCTAGCCCACCCAGGCCACCCCCAGATAGCTGGCGGCCAGGCCACGTCTCTGTTCGTCCCGGCGAACCTGGTCGTGACCCTCTTGGCCGCGGCGTTCAACCTGTCACCGATGACGGCGATGGGCGTGGCCGCCATCCTCAACCTGATCATCCTCTTTGGCGGCATATATGCCTTCAGCCGCGTCTACTTCGCTCACAGGTGGGCGCCGGTTCTGGTTCTGGGAGTATTCACGCTCGCGTGGGGCAACGCCCTTCCTTGGTCGGGCATGATCCAGGCCAAAGGCCTGCTCTTCGTTGCCTCATACCCTTCGACTCAGGCCCTCGGCCTGGCTTGGGGTGCGATAGCGCTCGCGATCGCCATGATGCGCTCCCAGATTGGCGCGTGGTGGCCCTACCCGGCGTTGGCCGCTCTCTCCACTGTGATCCTCGCCTCCCATCCCCTTAGCGGTGCCTTGCTCCTCATATCGATCGGGATTGCGGCGCTAACCGAGGAGTCGAGCTGGAAGTTGCGGGCAGGGACGCTCGGCGCGGCGACGTCGGCACTGCTGCTGGTCGAGGCCTGGCCCTGGCACTCCTTCTGGCGAATCGTCACCAGCCGATCGGGAATCAACGAGCCCGTATGGGAACAGTTCCGCGACCCAACCCACATGGCGGTTGCGCTGGGTCCCCTGTTGCTTGGCATCGGTGCAGCGTGGTTGTTGGCCCGCCGCCATGAACACCCGCTGATCGTTCTCGGTTTGGCAGTTACCACCGCCGTTTGGGCAATCGACCACGTCGTGAGTTTGCCGCTCGGTCACCGATTCCTGCATTTCTCGGGCTACTTCATGGGCCTCGCCCTGGTGGCCTTGCTCCTAACCGAACACTCCCGTCGGGTAACGACAGCGGCATGGTGGGCGGCCGGCTCGGCTGTTGCGTTGAACGTGGCGCTGGTGGGTCTGACATTGGCTGGATACATGATCTGGCCCGTTGCCAACGCCACCAGCTTCGACTGGTCGACGGAGCCCGTCGTTGCGGAGATGAGGACGCTCACCGCGCCCCTCGCCGCGAACTCGGTCGTTCTGGCGGATCAAGATTTCGCCCACCCAGTGGCGGCGTTCGAAGGCAAGGTCGTCGCTCTTTCGTCCAGTGCCCTCGATGGATTGTTGAGCAATGGCGAACAGTTGCTGGCAGACACCGAACTGTTCCTGCAAGCCGGCACCAGCCACTCGATTCGCGAGGCGATCATCGCCCGCCGCTCTGTAACGCACGTCCTGTTCGACTCGAGCGCCCTTTCCCTCGAAGAGGTTGCTCAACACGGACAGGTAGTGGCCACGGCAGGTGACCTCGTGATGGTTGAGATACAGAGGTAGCCGATCTCTAGATTGCGTGGGTGGCAGCCACCAACGCCGACGTAGCTCGGGTCCTCAATGAGCTCGTGGTGTTAGCGACGCTCGACGAGGGCAGTCCTCAAGCATTTCGAGTCCGAGCGTATGAGAACGCGGCGCAGGCAGTGAGCGACTACACAGGCGACATCACCCAGCTCGACACCAAGGAGCTGACCAAACTCAAAGGGGTCGGTGGCTCAACAGCAGCCAAGATCCGCGAGTACGTCGACACCGGGACCTTCTCCAAGTTGGAGGAGTTGCGGAAGAAGTACCCGCCCGAGCTAGTCGAGATGACAAGGATCCCGGGCCTTGGCCCCAAGACCATCACCATGCTGCGCGATCGATTGGGCGTTGAGAACTTGGACCAACTGAACAAGGCCGTCGCGGCGCAAGCGGTGCGCGAGCTTCCGGGGATGGGAGCCAAGAGCGAAGAGAAGATCGGGAAGGCGATCTCCCGCCTCGGACTGCACGGCAAGGACCGCCGTACGCCGATAGCCCAGGCCCTGCCTCTGGCCCGCTCCATTGTGGCCCAGCTGGAGGAGGTCCCCAAGGTGGCGGCCGTCCAGTACTGCGGCAGCTTGCGCCGGTTCAGCGAGACCATCGGGGACGTCGACATCTTGGTCTCCTCAACGGACGCCGCGGCAGTCATGGACCGTTTCGTGTCGATGGCGGCCGTTGACGAGGTGCTGGCGCACGGCGACACCAAATCTGCGGTAATGGCAGGCGGGATTCAGGTCGACCTACGAGTGGTCACCCCGGCAGAATTCGGAGCAGCCATCCTGTACTTCACAGGATCCAAGGCGCACAACATCGCTCTTCGTCAACTGGCCTTGGGCAAAGGGTGGACACTCAACGAGTACGCCCTTTCCGAGATCGAGACAGGCAAAGTCGTGGCGGCCAAGACCGAAGCCTCCATCTACCGCAAGCTTGGCATGGCTTTCGTACCGCCCGAAATGCGCGAGGACTCCGGTGAGATCGAGGCGGCTCTGGCCAAGAGACTCCCCAAGCCCGTGGAGCTCGACGACATCAAGGGTGACCTCCATATTCACACCAATCTCTCGGGCGACGGGAGAACGAGTCTCGACAAAATGCTGGCGGCGGCAGCGGCGCGAAGTCTCGAGTACATCGCCATAACTGATCACGGTGAGAACCTGACCATCAATGGTGTTTCCCGGGACAAGATGCTTCGTCAACGCAAGCGGCTCGAAACTTTGGCGGCGCGATTCCCCGATATGTCTCTCCTGCATGGTTCGGAACTCAATATCGCCCCCGACGGCAGCCTGGACTATGACGACAAGTTCTTGGCCGGTTTCGACTGGTGCGTAGCCAGCGTCCATTCCAGCTTCGATCTAGAGCGTGGTGTCCAAACCGCTCGCGTGGTGGCCGCCATTCGTCACCCGGCCGTGAGCGTCATCGGTCATCTCACCGGACGCATGATCGGGCGACGACCTGGGATCGAACTCGACTTTGATGCGGTGCTGAACGCCGCAGCCGAAACCGGCACTGCCATCGAGATCAACGGGGCCCTCGACCGCCTGGACGCTCCCAGCCATGTCATCCGCCAGGGCGCAGAGATGGGAGTGACTTTCGTCATCAGCACCGACGCCCACCACCCTCGCGAGTTCTCACGAGCACATTGGGGCGTTGCCAACGCCCGCCGCGGGTGGCTGCCGGCCACCTCGGTAGCTAACACCTGGACCCGCCAACGCTTCTTTGCTTGGAAGGAACAGGTACGCAGCGGGAAATCCTAACGGCAGGGCGGCGATGGCCGATACATAGAGCCACAGAGACCCCAGCCGTGACCGTCAAGGAGGACCATGCCCGAACGCGCTCGTAAAGAGCGAAGCCGCATAGGCTCCCGCCGGTTGTGGCCTGCATTGTTGGCGGGCTTACTGGCGATCATCGTGTTGGTCGTTGTCTCCGGCGGGGTGATGCTCAGCGCCATTGCCCAGCAAGAGCGCGACGCGGCATCTCTCATCGTTTTCGCCAACCAGACACTGCTGAGCCATGACGTGGTCCGCAATGCGTCACTCATCGACGGCTCAGGCAGCGACGCCGACGAGCGAGCAGTTGCCGCCATGGATCAGGCGACCGTCACCCTGGCAAACCAGCACTCCAGGCTGATCCACGGCGACTCGACCCTGGGCACCAAACCCGTTCCTCACGAGGCCAGTAGGGCCCTTCTGGCGTCGATGGACAGCACCGTCGCCGACCTGGTCGGCGCAGCTGGGCTGCTGGGCAACGCCTCCCGCCAGCAAGGACCTATAGCCAGCGCGCTGCTGGTCGAACTGGGCGATCGGGCCGAGCTGTTCCGCTTCGGAATGGATGCCGTGCGGCTGGAGTATCTAGCCCGAACCCACGATCGGCTTCTCGGCCTGGAACGAACCCATCTGCTGCTAGTGGCGGGGCTGGTTGGCCTCGTGCTGGTGGAAGCGATATTCATCTTCCGACCCGCCGCAACCCGCATCACCAAGTCGTACGAGGAACTCGAGGGCGAACATCGCGCCAACGCAGGCAAGCTGCACTACCTGACAGAGTTCGATCCTCTCACCAGTCTCCCCAACCGGTCTCTTTTGCGCGATCGCCTCGATGATGCCCTGCAGAGGAGCCGAATCGACGGCGGTGTCGTGAGCGTCATCCAGATCGACCTCGTTGGCTTCGAAGAGGTGAATGCCCGCATTGGACACGACGGCGGCGACCTTCTGCTGAAGAAAGTCGCTAGGCGCTTAGCGAAGACAGCGCGCGATGGCGACACCGTGGCCCGAGTCAGCGGTGATGAGTTCGCGGTGATCTACGACGGGGAGCATCGCGTTGCCGAAGCGGGCGAGTTCGCTGCCAGGGCCATCGCCAAGCTTTCCGAACCCTTCGATATCGATGGTCTGGAAGTATCGATCGGAGCCCTGGCAGGGATCGCTGTATTCCCCATCGACGGGGAGCGACCCGAGGAGCTCATGCAGGGCGCATCGATGGCGCTCAACTCGGCTCGGGCCAGCGGCACAAGTCGTTATCGCTACCTCACTCCGGAGCTTCGTGAGAGAACCTCCGAACGGCACCGCCTCAAGGACGGGCTGCGCACAACCATCGATTCCGGCGACGGACTGCGGCTCGTCTATCAGCCCAAGGTCAACGCCATCGACCTCTCGCTGGTTGGGGTAGAGGCGCTGCTCAGGTGGGACCACCCCACCTTGGGGACCATCCCGCCAGGGCGGTTCATCCCCCTGGCCGAGGAGTCGGACCTCATCATCGAGATCGACCGCTGGGTAATCGTCGAGGCGTCCGCCCAGGCCGGCAGGTGGCGTGACGAGCTGGGTTTCGCCATACCGGTGTCGATCAACATCTCATCTCGCCAGTTCGCCAGCGACGACCTGGTTGACCTCATGAAGAAATCCATCGGCGACAACCAGTTGGAATCGCGCACCATGGAGATCGAGCTCACCGAGGGCGCTCTGATCGAAGACATCGAGGGTGCCCGCCAGACGCTGCTCCGTCTACGGAGAATGGGAGTGACGGTCTCGATAGACGACTTCGGGACCGGATACTCATCCCTTTCCTACCTCAAGCGCTTTCCGCTCGACACGCTCAAGATCGATCGATCATTCATCGACGAGATAACCCATGACCCCGACGATGCAGCCATCTCGCGGGCGATCGTGAATCTGGGCCGGAGCCTCCGCCTGTCGGTGATAGCCGAAGGCGTCGAGACGATGGAGCAGCTCGACTACCTCAGGGAACTCGGGTGCGACGCGATACAGGGCTTCGTCGTCAGTCGACCCCTACCCCCTGAGGACATCGCTGAACTGGCTCGCTCTGACCGAAAACTGGCCGCCTAGCCAACTCACCCCTCGGCCCTATCCTGTGCCTATGGAAGACCAGAAAGAGCCCGCCGCCGACGTAGTCGAGCCCGAGGTGGTGGACGCCACCGAAGAATCCGCCCAGAGAGAGGGCGTATCCCGCCCCTCGCTGATCATCCGAATCGCGTCTATGACGAGGGCGATGCTGGAGGAGGTGCGGCAGGCTCCTCTGGACGAGGCGGGTCGCAAAAGACTGCTGGAGGTGCACGACCGATCGCTCGACGAGTTGGCTGAAGTCCTATCTCCGGATTTGCGCCAGGAGTTCGAGGACATCTTCATTCCTCTTAACCAGGAAAACCCATCTCAATCGGAGCTCCGGATCGCCCAGGCGCAGCTGGTGGGGTGGCTGGAGGGGCTGTTCCACGGAATCCAAGCCAGCCTGTTCAGCCAACAGATAGCTGCCCAGGCCCAACTACAAGAGGTGCAAGCCCGCCGCATGCTGGAGCAAGGCGAACAAGCGGATCAACCTCCCGGCCTCTATCTCTAGCCCGTCAGCTGGCGACGCCAGCCTCCGGCCAATAGCCACCGACAACGCCCTCCCGACGACAATGCGGCCAATGCGTTCCCTCTTCGTCGGCGCGATCCTGGCGATAGCGGCCTCCTGCGCTGGCACCACTTCGCCATCTTCAACGGCCAGTGCGATCCCTGGCACCTCGACCACGGCACTGCCCGCCCCGGTCTTGGCAGAGCAGGTTGTCTATCTGCTGATCGAAGGCCAGACCCGCGGGCCGTACGTCGCTCCGGTGCTGGTGGCGGAAGGCGATGCCCCGCTCGACCAAGTCCTGGCGGCACTGCCGTCGTTCCCCGCCCCCGCACCTTCCCTCTCCAGCCGGGTTCCGCCTCAAACGCGGGTCTTGTCGGCGAGTGTGAGCAACGGTGTGGCGACCGTAGATCTATCGGCAGATTTCGCGACATCGGATGGGGCGTTCAGTGAGAACGCAAGTCTGGCGCAACTCGTCTACACCGCCACCCGTTCTCCCCAGGTGGATGCCGTTCGCCTCCTGATCGAAGGCGACCCGCCCGCCTACTTCACCGATTCGGAGATCGACTTCAGTCAACCCATAACCCGCCAGATCGTGAAGAGCTTCCAGGGGGCGGTCCTCATAGAGGAGCCTTCGTTCGGAGCCCGCCTCGGCACCACCGTGCGCGGCGAGGCGGCCGTGCTCGGGTCTCTCGAAGCACGCGTCACCGATGCCGAAGGTGCCCTCGTCGCGACCGTCTCGCTATTGGATTCTGAGGGCGACGGCTCGGCCGCCAGCTTCAACGCACCGCTGAGCTATCTGGTTCTGGAAGAACAGAGTGGCACCGTTGAGGTGTTCCTGGTCGGCAATGGCTCGGTCGACTCGTCGGGACCGGCGTACCGGGTGCAACTGAATCCACCGGTTTCGCTCGAAACGTCTTGTTCGGCCGGGGACCTCAACGTTGTGATCGACGCCGATCCCAGCCTGCCCCAGGCGGTGGACGCGACACGCATGGCGATAATCGACGCCGCCTCGTCCTGCGACTTCGCAACCCTCGGATCGTTGGCGTCGCAGGCCCCGTTCTTCACGTTCAGTTTCGGAGGGGGCGAGGACCCCGCTCGCTTCTGGGCACAGTCCGAGAGCCTTGGCAGCCCCGTAACCAGGCGCATGGTCCAGTTGCTTCAGGGGGCGTACTCGGTTGAGCCGGCCACAGATGATCCGCTCTACATATGGCCCCGCGTCTTCTTCGCCACCCAGCCCACCGACCAAGACTGGGCCGAGTTGGCAGACATCTATTCGTCAAGCGAAATCGGCAACTTCATCGAGGCAGGCGAGTATCTGGGGCTCAGGCTCGGAATCGGAGTCGATGCCACCTGGCGCTTCGCCGTCACTGGAGACTGATTCGAAGTAATCGCTTCGAACTGGCCGAATAGGGAACAAAACACGGGACGGGCGCGTTGCACTTTTTCCTATGGCGAACCTGGAACTTCTGGAAGAGACCCACTGGCGAGACCGAGCGGCATGTCGCGGAGCGGTTTCCGATGTCTTCTTCCCAACCTCGGAGGATGTCGGGCTTATCAGCGCCGCCAAGGAGATGTGTGCCGCCTGCCCGGTCCAGGAAACCTGCCTGTCGTATGCGGTCGAGACCAATCAGACCGAAGGTATCTGGGGCGGTCTGACCGCACGCCAACGCCGCCGCATCCGCCGCACCTGGCTCGAGGAGCAGCGACAAGCAAGCTAGGTAACCTGGCCGGCCGCCACCAGGAGTACCTAATGACCCCCGACGATGGAACCGCCTACCAAGCCGCTCTCGGCTTGCGCGCAGTAAGAAACTTCGCAGCCCGACCCGTCAGCGAAGAGCACTTGGCTCAGATTCTCCAGGCAGCCCGCTGGACGGGAAGCTCTAAGAACATCCAGCCCTGGATCTTCGTCGTAGTCACCGACCCCGTCCAGCGAGATGCCGTGGCGGCGGCCGGAAGCTTCACCGCCCCGGTCACCAACGCACCCCTAACGATCGCCATCGTCAGAACGCCCGACGGCGGCGACTTCGACATGGGCCGTGCCGCTCAGAACATCATGCTGGCGGCGCAAGCCATAGGAGTTGCCTCATGTCCCGTCACACTTCACAATGAAGCGGTGGCGCGCCAAGCCTTGGGTCTACCGGATGATCACGGTTGTCGCTACGCCATCGCTCTGGGCTACGCCGACGTCGCGGCCGACGTCGAAGCGGCCAAATCCCGCCCTTACGGCGGTCGGAAACCGCTAGAAGAATTGGTTCGCTACCAACGCTTTTGACCAGATTCGGGGCTAAAGATCCGTTTGGAGTGCAACCAACCGGGTAATCAGCTCAGCTTGCGCCGGGTTGGCCTTGCGGTGCGCGTCTTGCGGTCGGAACCATTCCACCCGGTCCACCTCCGGTACCTCGATGGTCTTTCCAGAACGAGGTGGCCACTCGAGCGCGAAGTTGTTGCTCACCGCCTGAGCCGGATCAAAGTCCATCTCAACCGCCCAGGCATACACCAGCTTGCCGCTCTTCTGCATGATGGAGCCCAGCGAGATATAGCCGTCACTGGGGGGCTCTATCGAGGTTTCCTCTTGGAACTCACGTCTGGCCGCGTCGAGGCCAGCCTCGGAGTCATCGAACTCGCCCTTGGGGATGCTCCACGCCCCGTCGTCCTTGTTGGCCCACAGCGGTCCACCGGGATGGGCCAGCAAAACCTCGAGCTCGCCATCGCGATGCCGAAATGCCAAGATGCCGGCGCTCTGCTTCACCCCAGATACGCTACCGGGCGCCTCAAACCATCCCCGACCAGGACCACTCTTTCAACCATGTCCCGTTTCTTCATCGTGCTCTCCCTGGCTTTGGCCGCTTGCTCCAGCACCACCAATCCGGCGATCACAGGTAGCACAGCGTCGCCGGCCACGACCACAACGACGACTCTGACTGCCACGACTACGGAGGCGCCTGCTGCGACAACGACCACCGCCACATCGACCATCCCGACCACCACCATCGCTCGGGATCCCGATACGGCAACCCAGAACCAGCTCCGCAAGGTTCTGGCAGCAGCGGAGTCCTTCTACGAAGCCGAGGGTCGCTACCCCACCATCGACGAGCTTGTGGCGTTGGGCCAGCTGGCCTCAACCACCTTGGGTGAGCCGGGCTTGCCATTCGTCATCGGCACCAACACCACGTTGTTGGTGGTTGGATCAAGCGAGAGCGGAAAAGGGTTCTGCGTTCTGGCAGAAGACGCCGTCGTCTTTTACGGCATGGGAACCATTCCCGAGGGCGTCGACACAGTGCGCGAATGCCGGGGCGTGGGTTCTCCCAACCCATGGAACTGAGGGCCAACTAGCCTTTCTAGGGCATGAGTTTCTTGGTGATAGCGGGTGTTGGAACGGCCCTGTTACTCCTTGGAGTGGGCCTAGTCGCTGCTTGGCGCCGCCGATCGAAGGTCGACAGGGAGTTCGCCGACATCGTCAGTCGCTGGGACGAGTAGCTCCATCTTCCTCTGGGGAGTCGTCACGACCCACCGCCTTGCGAACCGCTGCCTTGATGCGATCTGTCCCGCGCTGGGCAGCGTCGAATTCTGTTCCCAAGATGGCCAAGCCGCCGAAGACGATCAGGGTCCCTGGTCCAGGCAGGGGTATCAGGATGATGCCGGTGGCCACCACAGTTCCCCCGACAACCCCAACAACCGCTTTTCGTACCATCCGCTTGGGCGCCATGGCACAACTGTAGATACAGATCGAGCCTTACCTGCCTAGACCGGCGGCTGGGGGTCGTATTGGATGTAGCGCCGAACTTGGCGGGCCCGCTCCACCGACGCCAACCTCGCCACCAGGTGCAGCGCCATGTCGATGCCAGCCGAGACACCGGCGGCTGTGATGACGGAGCCGTTGTCAACGAAGCGGTCTTGTGGTCGAACCTCGATGCCCTCGCCCAGCTCGGCCAGATGGTCGAGGCTCTCCCAGTGAGTCGTGGCCGCCATGTTGTCGAGCAGTCCGTTGTCTGCGAAGACCAGCGCCCCGGTACAGACGCTGGCCATGATCTGAGCCTGGGCAGCGGTCTTATCTAGCCAATCGCCGATGGTGCGATCGCCGATCTGGGCGCGAGTGCCCTTGCCTCCGGGATAGATCAACACATCGATCTGGGGACAAGTCTCCCAGGTGTGGTCGGCCAGCACTCTCAGGCCCTTGGCGCAGGTGATGGGACCTTGGGATTGAGCCACGGTGAAGATCTCGATGCCTTCGTCAGGATGGTTCAGCGCCCACGAGGCCAGCACCTCCCAAGGCCCGATGAAGTCGAGCTCCTCGGCACCGTCGAAAACGAAGACGCCTATTCGGGTGTTGTCCACGCCGCCAGACTATGTCACGTGACCCAAACGGGGCCTGGGTACCATCGCCGCTTCCACGGGAGGAAGAATGAAACGATCGATCGTGGCGATGTTGGCCATGGCGCTGCTAGCGGCGGCCTGCAGCAGCAGTGACTCCACCGGCGCGCCCGAGTCAACCGGCGCGCCCGAGACCGCCCAAGCGCCAGAGGAAACCGACGTGCCAGAGGAGACCGACGCGCCCGCAGCCACCGATGCGCCGAGACGATCAGCGGGTGAGCAGGCAATGGCCGACGCCATACGTGACGGGATCTTGGAAGACGGTTCGGCGGACAATCCCATCGGAGTCGAAGAAGCCACCTGCATCGGAAACCGAGCTGTTGACGAAATCGGGCTGGAAGGCTTGCTGGAAATCGGGATCACGATCGAAGACGCCAACCCAGACGACGCTTTCGCCGACGCCTCAGACGAGCAGCTCGATCGGGTGATCGACGTGACGCTCGACTGCATTGACTTCCGACAGCTCCTGGTCGACACATTCCTTGCCGATGGCGAGATATCCGAGGACTCGGCCAACTGCCTGGGTGACGCGCTCGACAAACCGGAGATATTGCGGCCGATGGCATTCGCCGGGTTCCGCGGCACCGACTTCGGCGAAGAGCCCGAGGTGTTGGAGCTGGTGTTCGGCGCGATCGTTCAGTGCCTTTCCGGAGAAGAGCTGGCTCAGTTAGGCGACTCCTAGCCCACGGCGGTCGGCGAGTCGGTCGATCAGTCGATGTGGCCTGGTGGTGGCCCGAGCCGATCTTCTATGGCAACGCTGCGGTCGTTGACGATGCGTTGCGCGATCTGCTCCACCGCGTGGCGAATCCACAGGTGGCTCTGCGTGCCGGGCTCGTAGTTGGCCTCGCCGAAGGCGTGGATCCTGCCCTGTTCCAACAGGCCTGCTGCCTGTTCGAACTCGGCGCGTGATTCCGGTCGGTAGACACCGTAGGCCCGCCCACCTTGCTGGCGGACAACCGCGAAGGTTGGGATGTCGGAGGGACCGTCGGCGATGTAGATCATGTTCTGGAAAGGAATGCGGCGGTCCTCCTCATCCAGCTTCGAATTGACGTCGATGTTCTCGTTGACGTTGCTGCCCTTGTTTATCTCGAACAGCGCCCTGGTCTTGGTGGTGTACCCGAGGGCATAGACCACCTGGGCGATCTGGCGATCTGCCTCGGAAGGGTCGAAGAGCTCCTGCTGGCGATTCTCCAGATAGCCGGGCATCGGAATCGTGTCTGCGAACTCACATCCCCACACGCCGTCGACGTGGCCAGCTATTCGGCTACCCATGATCATCTGGCGAAGTCCGGTCGAGACCACGTAATGCTCCACCGCGATTCCGTGCTCGGCGAAGCGCGGCTCGGCTTCCACATACTTGCGAAGCTCGTCGAAGAAGGCAGGTATGCCCGGATAGAACTCGATATCGGCGCCCAGATCGCGCAACATGCGATTGCTGAGGCCGGCGAACTCACCCTGCCGCACGTAGGTGAGGATGTGCTCTAGATACAGAGTGTCGTCCTCGACCATGCCGACGCCGCTGCGACGGTAGAAGTCGGCCAAGCCTTCAACCTCTTGCCAGAAATCAGCGCCGTCGACACCGAAGTGCTCGAACAGGGGCCGCTGCATATATCCGGGAGCAAGCGTCTTGTCGAAGTCCCAGATCACGGCGATCGTGGTCTGTGGGAATAGCTTTGCCAACTGGTCCTCTTCTCGGGCCTATGAGACTAGGTCTGTTTTCGCGACCCCGAAAGGGGTAACTAGTCACTTCCTACATCGGTGATTGGCCCGCCACATTGAGGCCTTTCCTGCCGATATCAGGTGTGTAGCGGTTGCAGCGATCCCGCTATGACATATGGAGAAGAATCCGAAGTTGAGGAGACGTAGCGCATTGGCCTGCCTGGGCTGCCTCGCCGTGCTGGGAACAGCGGTCATCGCCGGGCCGGTATTGGCAGCGGACATTGCCGGCGGCGCCTCCCCGACCACCCTCTACCTCAAGGGCGACGGGGTGCCGTCCGCCACTCTGTCCAGCGTCGTACCGCCCGTCGGCTCACTTCCCAACTACGACCCCGAGCGCAACGCCGATCCCGGTCTAACCCTGAAGACGGGCGGCTTCAAGTGGACGGAGCAAGACGATGGCGAGTTCCAGCAATGGATTGCTGGAACCACCGAGCAGCCGGTGGTCATCGGCTCTGCCCAACTCACTTTCTGGAGCGCCATGAGTGAATCCCAGATGACCACCAAGGGCTCCGTCGACGCCTTCATCCTTGACTGCGCCGACACCGGGTGCGAGCTGATCCAGTCGGGCGAGCTCAAGCTCGACGACTGGAGTGCCGGATCGCCGTCGTGGGTGGCGAGAACGATCAGTTTCAGCGATTCCGCCTACACGATGGACCAGGGCCATCGCCTTGCCGTGAAACTCATCGTCCCCAATGACTCTAAAGACGACATGTGGTTCGCCTACGACACGTCCAGTTACCCATCACAGTTGGTCGTCGACATCGACGGCACCACAACTACCACCGAACCCACGACAACCACGACCACGTCCACAACTACGACTACGACTACGACCAGCACCACCACGTCGACCACGACGACGACGCTTCCGCCCGAGACCGGCGTCTCCACCACGACAACCTCGACGACAACTACGACTATCCCTCAGACCACTACCACGACCACGGTTCCCAAGAGCACCACCACCACCGTTCCGCCAGGCCCCACCACGACTTCGCCGCCGCCCTCAGCCGCCGCCACCACCACAACGACAGCGAACACCACGACCACTGAGGCCTCTAGGGACGATCAGGATTCGGTAGCCGGTGCTGGCGCGCCGTTGCCACCGCCTCAGGACCCGATGATCCAGGACCTGGCAACAATCAACTTGACCCCCGAGATGGCGGTCAACCCCACCGCGGCGGCTACGCCCCTTTCCGGGCGGCTCATCGACGCCGCCGACATCGTCTTGCCACCCGCAGTTGCCGAAGCTCTGCTGTCGCCGTTCATAGTCCTGGAGTTGCTGTGGCAGGCCATCTCTCAGACGGGTAAGTCGATCCTGCTTCCCGCCCTGCTGCTCGGTGCTGTTACGGGTTGGCTCGTCACCCGCCGCAGCGAAGCTGAAAAGTCGGAGCAGCAAACCCAGATGGTGCCCGCCCTGTAGGTCTCAACCAGCCGACAGAACCTGCCGATTAGGAAGCATGCTTCGTCGCGAGCTCCTACCTGGCCTCACTATCACTTTCGTGGCGGTTTTCGTCGCCCTGGCGGTGGTTTTCGCCAATGCCCAAGGCTCGGAAAGGGTTGCTGAAGACGGCAGCAGGGCGGTTCAAGCCGAGGCCACACTGGGCGTAGCCGCCGCCGCTCGTAACGCCATCGTGCAAGCCGAGATCGTCGCCATCGCTGCCGAGGAGGGCCTGGCGCCGCAGGATGAAGCGACCACCGCGATGGATAACGCCACTGCTGTGATCCTCCAGTTCGAGGCACGCGTGGAGGCACTCGCCGAAGCGCTAGGACACGCCGGGACGACCTCGTTGACATCGGCTACCCAAGCCTTCGATGTCGCCTCGAATGCCGCGATGGCAGCGTTGACCAGCGGCGATACCGACGCCGCCTCCTCGATCATCGACGGTCAGTTGGACCAGAGCTACCGCTCGGCCGCCTCCGAGCTTGCCGCCGAACGCGATCGGTTGGTGCAGTCCATCGGGCTGGCGCGCAGCTCTGCTGGGCGCGTCGCCCAGATCGCTGGGTTCCTGGTGGCCTTCCTGGTACCCCTGGCCGCGCTGCTGCTGTTCAGATTGGTAACCAGGCGCAACGAGAAAAGATTGGCGCTCGAGCAGGAGCTGGAGAAGCAGCGCGCCATTGGGCGAACCAAAGACGAGTCGATCGCCAACCTGTCCCACGAGCTGCGCACGCCGCTCACTGCCATATACGGCTTCGCGTTGACGATCCTCGACATGGAACCGGCAGACCGGGCGCACGCCGACGACATGCTCGGCGTCATCGCGGGTGAGTCGGCTGAACTGAGCCGAATGGTCGACGATCTCCTAACGGCCGCCGCTGCCGATCATCACGGCGTAGCGGTAACCATCGAACAGATCGATCCCGTGGCGGAGATCGAAGAGGTACTCGCCCCGTGGGCGGCCACCGGAGTTGAGATCGCAGTCGAGGCCGCCGACGCCCTGGTGGCGGTCGATCGTCTCCGGCTGCGCCAGGTGCTCCGCAACCTGGTCTCGAACGCTTTGCGCCATGGCAGGCCGGAGGTGGCCATACGCGCACTGACGACAGCAAGCGGCTACCGCATCGAAGTGATCGACCACGGCGATGGAGTGTCGCCCGAGATCGAGAGCCGCCTGTTCAAGCGGTTCCTTCACGACGGATCTTCGCCACTCCTCACCGGCAGCGTCGGTCTCGGCCTGTCCATCGCCCGGCTTCTTACAGAGACCATGGAGGGAGATATCGACTACGAACGACGCGATGGACAGACCGTCTTCAGTGTTACGTTCCCGCTGGCAGCGGCGGTCGGGACCGAGGCCAAGGAGGCCGCTTAGGCCGCGGAGCCCTTCTGGATCGGCAGAGCCGTAGAATGGTCATTCACCAGTCATTGGAGACTGAAATGGCGAACAAGGACAGGGCTAAGAAGCTCCCCAAAAGGGCCGCCGACAAATCTCTCAAAGAGAAACGGGCAGCCAAGAAGGAAAAGCGCGCAGGCAAGTACAACTCGGCCTGACGTGTCCAATGCCGACATCGCCGTGGCCCTCAGCGGGCGGCGCCAAGAGCTGTCGGCCGAGCTGGACCGGTTGACGACGCCGCCCGAAGCGGGCGTCAACGTCTCGTTCGGCAAACGCATCGGCGATGGCACCACTGAAGCCGTGGAGCGCATCAGCACCACCCTTGCCGCTCGGTCGATTCAGGCCTCCATCACCGACATCGATCGAGCCCTGGTCAAACTGGACGAAGGAACCTACGGCCGCTGTGACGACTGCGACTCCGGGATTCCGCCTGAACGCCTCGAGGCGCGCCCGGCGACGTCGCTGTGCGTCGAGTGCAGTGCGCGGGGCAGCGACCGCCCTGCCGACACCTAGTCTGCCCCCCGGTCAAAGGGAGGATCAAGGATGGCAAAGCGCAGTATCGACACCGCGATCGAAATCGACGCACCGGCGGAGAAGGTGTGGCAGGTGTTCAGCGACTTCGACAGTTACCCCGAATGGAACCCGTTCGTCACCAGCCTCACCGGGGAGGTGGCAGAGGGCGGCAAGATCGCAGTCAGGCTCGAGCCACCAGGCGGCAAGGCGATGACCTTCAAGCCAACGGTCAAGGCGTACCAGCCTCCCCAGGAGCTGCGCTGGCTAGGGAAGGTTGGCTTCAGCGGGGTCTTCGACGGCCACCATCAGTTCCGAGTCGAGTCGATCGACGGCGGGAAGACGCGGTTCCATCAGAAAGAGGATTTCAAGGGGATCCTGGTGCGACCGATGATGCGATTCATCCAAGACAACACCGTGGCCGGATTCGAGGCACTCAACCGGGCACTCAAAGAGCGGGCCGAAGCCAAGCCCGCCTGAACCAAGCGACGCCATCGGCCCAGCCGCGACTGAACGTTGACGAGGCTGCAGCACGCTCGGCGGGCGGCTGTCGCTAACGGCACAGAAGCCTTGGCCGCTCCCCCGAGCAATGCAGAAGAGCGCCTACTCGCACACCGCGCCGCTCTCGGCGGAGCCAACCAGCTTGGCGTACTTGGCCAGGGCTCCTTTGGGGTAACGGGGCGGGGGCACCTTCCAGTTCTTGCGGCGTTCCTCCAACACGTCGTGGTCCACCACGATGTCGACGGTGCGTCCCGGGATGTCGATGCGGATGAGATCGCCTTCCTCCACCAGGGCTATCGGGCCGCCCACGCCTGCCTCCGGTGCCACATGGCCGATGGAGAATCCGGTAGTGCCACCCGAGAACCGACCGTCGGTGATGAGCGCTGTGGTCTTGCCGAGTCCGGCTCCCTTGATGCCGGCCGTGATCCTCAGCATCTCCCGCATGCCAGGACCGCCCTTGGGCCCTTCGTATCGGATAACCACGACGTCACCATCGGCGAAGTCGTGGCGAGCGAGAGCGTCCAGGGCATCCTGTTCATCGTCGAAGACCCGGGCTGGCCCTTCGAACACGGT
>Ga0224512_10001750_pt1 | contig 20509 bp, 17 predicted proteins | sample SF_May12_sed_USG_4_FD_169103 | JGI IMG/M metagenome (GOLD analysis project Ga0224512, IMG submission 169103) | Sediment microbial communities from San Francisco Bay, California, United States - SF_May12_sed_USGS_13 | ecosystem: Environmental > Aquatic > Marine > Sediment | place: USA... | reverse complement strand
TCATGGGGGGGGGCCACCCCACCGCGCCGCCCGCTCCTAACCCTGGCGGAAATTCGCTCCCGCCAAACCTATCGATAAGTCCGTTCCAGACCCTAAGGAATTGGACCTTGGCGACGCGCGATAATCATATGTTGATAATCTCTTCGCAAATTAAGACTAATACTGTCTTGCTGTAAACGGTCCTAATTTTCCCGCTGGAACTCGACGCTTCTTGGACAGGTCGGCCTGAATTGGAGAGCCCGGAGAAACCCGACACTGCGAAACGCGACCTGGTCATCTGTGGCGGGGTCGTGCTCGGTCTGTTCGTTCTGGCCGTATATCTGGACCTGAACGAGAGTTGGCGCGCCTGGTCCGAGTCGCAAGAGCAGTGGGTGCTCGACGAGCTGATGCTGGCGCTCGGGCTGAGCAGCGTCGGCTTTGCCTGGTACTCCTATCGGCGCTGGCGGGAGGCGGGCCGGGAGACCGACCGCCGGATCGAGATCAATAAGGAGCTCGCACGGGAGGTCACGGCACGGCGGAAAGCCGAGGAATCCCTGCGCGAGGGCGAGCGGCGCTACCGCGAGCTGTTCGACGAATCACCGGTCGCGATCTGGGAGGAGGACTGCTCCGCCATAAAGCAGATGCTGGACGACCTGGCACAACAAGGGGTCACGGACTGGCGCGATTATTTCAAGAATCACCGGGATCAACTGAGAACGGCATACGGTTTGGCCAAGATCACCGAGGTCAGCCGCGCCGCGGTCGAACTCTACCGCATGGAGAGCAAGGAAGAGGCCTTGCGAACCAGTACCGGAGTGGCCGTGATCGACGAAGAGTTGGACGCATTCGGCGAGGTTCTTGTCGCGTTCCTGGCAGGCGAGATGACCGTCGACATCAAGTCCAAAGACTCGGCCGGCGACGGATCGGATATGATCGTCCGGCGCCGGGTGGTCATACCGCCGAAGTATCGCCATGACTGGTCGCGGGTCATCTACGCAATCGAGGACATCACCGAACGCGCGTGGGCGGAAGAACAGCTGCGCCAGGCCCAGAAGATGCAGGCCGTGGGCCAGCTTACCGGCGGCGTGGCGCACGACTTCAACAATCTGCTCGCGATCGTCTTGGGAAACGCGGAACTGCTCTCGGGGAAGGTCGGAGAGGACGATCCGAAACTCCAGGCGGTGATGCGGGCCGCCACGCGCGGCGCCGAACTGACGCAGCGCCTGCTCGCTTTCTCGCGGATACAAACACTTCAGCCGCAAGTCATCGACGTCGATGCCTTGGTCGGCAGCATGACAAGCTTGCTCAGCCGGACCCTGGGCGAAACGATCGAGATCGAGACCAGGCTGGCTCCGCGGCTCTGGAACGCGACGGCCGATCCGGGCCAAGTGGAGAACGCCCTGTTGAATCTGGCGATCAACGCCCGCGACGCCATGGCGGGGGGCGGGAAACTGACCATCGAGTGCGCCAATGCCGTTTTGGACGAAGCCTATGTGGCCGTGAACCCCGAGGCCAGGACGGGGGACTACGTGGTGCTGGCGGTGAGCGACACGGGCAGCGGCATGTCCGCCGAGGTGCAGGCCCACGCCTTCGAGCCCTTCTTCACCACCAAGGAGGTCGGCCAGGGCAGCGGGCTGGGGCTTTCGATGGTCTATGGCTTCGCCAAGCAGTCCGGGGGGCAGGTGACCATCTACAGCGAAGAGGGCCAGGGCACGGCGGTGAAGCTCTACCTGCCGCGAGCGCAGGGGGCCGCGAAGGCCGAGGACGTCCCGCCGAGCGAAGAGGTGCCGCAGGGCCGTGGCGAAAGAATTCTGGTGATCGAGGACGACCCGGATGTGCGCGACCTCGCGGTGAACGTGCTGGGCGGCCTGGGCTACCGGGTGATCGAGGTTGCCGACGCCGCGAGCGCCCACAAGGTCCTGGCGGACGGGCAGGCCGTGGACCTGGTGCTGTCCGACGTGGTCTTGCCCGGTGGCACCAGTGGGCCGGAGTTCGCCGCCGAGGCCCGCGCGGCCCATCCCGGCCTCAAGATCATCTTCATGTCGGGCTATCCGGCGGAGGCCGCGAAGCGCAACGGCTTCGTGGGCTCGGACAGTGTTCTTCTCAACAAGCCGTTCCGCAAGCTCGAGTTGGCCCGGGCCCTTCGCGACGCACTTGATTGAGGCACGTTCTCATGTCCGCCCTAGTACCCACTTGCGCAAGAGAGTGATCCGCGATCATCCTTTCGCCAGCCCGCGACACGTCGCCGGCGTAGAGCGAGGCTCCCCGGCTCCGCGCCTCCATCGCGAAGCTTTATGTTTCAAGGACTTAGCCGTTGCCCCGGGCTCTGGGCGTGGGGCATAACCCATTGAAATAAAGTACTTTTTTCCTTTGCATGGGCTCGTTTGCCGCGGGCCGGGCTAGCGCCCGCCGCCGTCCTGCTCCAGCCGGGTCCTCAGCTCGGTCTTCAGCACCTTGCCGTAATTGTTCTTGGGCAGGGCAGCCACGAAGCGGTAGTCGCGCGGCCGCTTGAAGCGCGCGATGCGCGCCAGGCAGTGGGCGTCCAGCGTCCCGGCGTCGACCTGGGCTCCGCGCCGGGCCACCACGAAGGCGACCACCGTCTCGCCCCAGTCCGCGTGCGGGCGGCCGATCACCGCGCACTCGAGCACCGCCTCGTGGCTCAGCAGAATCTCTTCGACCTCGCGCGGGTAGATGTTGGCGCCGCCGCTGATGATCAGGTCCTTGGAGCGGTCCTTCAGGGTCAGGAAGCCGTCCTCGTCGAACACCCCCAGGTCGCCCGTGTGCAGCCAGCCGCCCTCGAGCGCCGCGGCGCTGGCCGCCGGGTCCCGCCAATAGCCCGCCATGACCGGATCGCCGCGCACCAGGATCTCGCCCAGCTCGCCGGGCGGCAGGCTGCGGTCCTCCGCGTCGGCGACCCGCACCTCGACCGCGGTCTGCGCCCGGCCGGCCGAGGCGAGGCGCGCCTCGTGGCGCGGATGGGCGCTGTCGGCGTGGTCGGCCTTGTTCAGGGCCGTGATGGTCATGGGGCTTTCGCCCTGGCCATAGATCTGGGCGAAGACATGGCCGAAGCGGGCCTGGGCGCGCTTCAGGTCGTCGAGGTACATGGGGCCGCCGCCGTAGACCACGGTCTTCAGGTTGTCGAGCCGGGCGCCGCCGGCCGCCGGGTGCTCGACCAGGCGCCGGACCATGGTGGGCGCCGCGAACAGCATCAAACCCGGATGCGCCGGCAGCGCGGCCAGGATCTCGGCGGGGTCGAAGCCGCCGCTCTCGGGGACGACCTGGCAGACCCCGGCGGCCAGGTGCGGCAGGCCATAGAGGCCGGAGCCGTGCGACACCGGCGCGGCGTGCAGGATGCAGTCGCCGGGCCCGATGCCGTCCACATCGGCGAAGTAGCAGAGCGTCATGGCCAGGAGGTTGCGGTGGCTCAGCATGGCGCCCTTGGGCCGGCCCGTCGTGCCGCTGGTGTAGAACAGCCAGGCCAGGTCGTCCGGCGCCCGGTCCCGAAGCGCCACGGGCTCGCCCTGCAGCAGGAGACCGTAGGCGGCGCTCTCGACGTCGACCACCTCGCGCAGCTCGGCGAGGTCCGCCGCGACGCCGCCGATCGCCGTCGCCAGCTCGGGGCTCGCGAAGCAAAGCCTGGCGCCGCTGTGCTCCAGGATGAAGCGGAGCTCGCTCGGGTGCAGCTTGGCGTTGACCGGCACGGCGGCGAGCCCGGCGTGCCAGCAGGCATAAAGCAGTTCCAGGAACTGGGGGCAGTTGCGCATGACCAGGGCGACCCGCTCGCCGGGCGCCAGCCCGCAACGCCCGGCCAGCGCCCCCGCCAAAACCGCGCACCGCCGGGCCAGCTCGCCGTAGCTCCACAAAGCGGTTTCGCCGACCGCCACCGCCGGCCCGTCCCGGCGGCTGCGCCCGGCGCGAAGCAGAAGGCTGGCAAGGTTCATGGCGGCACCCCCGTGACGGCATCCGACGATCTATCCCTGGCTGGCCCTGGTATGCCGGCCAGCGCCTTGCTATATCATGTTTGAGGCCGGTTTCGGGGGGCGGACGGCCACGACAAGAAGACCAAACCATGTGGCACGCCAGCGCCAGTGATCGGCATGATACCTCGGCGGCAGAGCCGGACCGGGATGCGAGTTCGTTGCGCCGCGTGATGCGCCGTGCCTGGGCCGTGGCGGGCCTGGCGTTGATTGTTGTCGCCTTCGCGCCGAGCCAGGCCCAGGAGATCGAATTCCTGCGCATCGGCACGGGCTCGACCGCGGGCACCTACTTCCCGGTCGGCGGCCTCATCGCCAGCGTGATCAGCAGCCCGCCGGGCAGCCGGGAATGCGAGCGCGGCGGCAGCTGCGGCGTGGACGGCCTGATCGCCGTGGCGGTCTCGACCAACGGGTCGGTCGCCAACGTCGACGCGATCGCCTCGGGCGAGCTGGAATCGGCACTCGGCCAGGCCGACATCGCCTACTGGGCCTACACGGGGACGGGCATCTTCGAAGAGCGGGGGCCGGTCGAGAAGCTGCGCAGCATCGCCAACCTCTTCCCGGAATCGGTGCATATCGTCATGCGCCGGGAGATCTTGCTGCGCTCCGTGGCGGAGCTGCGCGGCAAGCGCATCTCGGTCGACCGCAAGGGCTCGGGCACGCGGGTCGATGCCCTGCTCATCCTCGATGCCTTCGGACTCAGCCCGGACAACCTGGAGCTCTTCTCCGTATCCGCGGGGGAGGCCGCCGACATGCTGCGGGCGAACGAGCTCGACGGTTTCTTCTTCGTGGCCGGGACGCCCGCGGCGGCGGTCGAGGAATTGGCCGACGAATCGCGCATCAATCTGGTGCCGATCACCGGCGAGCCGGCCGCGGCCTTGAGCGAATCGATGCCCTTCTTCGCGCCGATCACGATTCCGTCGGGCACCTATTTCAACGTGGCCCAGACGGAAACGCTCTCGGTCGGCGCCCAGTGGCTCGTCTCCGCCGATGTGCCCGAGCAAGTCGTCTACGCCGTGACCAAGGCGCTGTGGCACGAGAACTCACGGCGCCTGCTCGACGGTGGCCATCCGAAAGCCCAGCTGATCCGTCTGGAGACGGCGCTCGAAGGCTTGGGCGCGCCGCTCCACCCGGGCGCCGAGCGCTACTACCGCGAGATTGGCCTGCTCGAAGGGCCCGCCCCGGGGCCGGACCTTACGGCGAATCAATAACCCAAGGTTCTTCCCGGGCGGCAGCCAGCCACTCGCCCATGGCGGGCCAGGCCATGACGGCGTCGCGATAGGCGGCGGCCGTTCCGGGAAGCTCGATGCCGTAGCTGACGAAGCGGCCTGCCACGGGCGCATAGGCGGCATCCGCCAGGCTGAAGCCGCCGAACAGGAAGTCGCCGGTGCGGCCGAAGCGGGTGCGGCAGTCCTGCCAGATCTCGACGACGCGCGCGATGTCGCGCGCCACCGCCGGAATTGCGCCGGCCTCGCGGCCGCGCGCCGGGTCGCGGCCGCCCAGGTCCATGGGCAGGTGCTCGCGCAGGGCCGCGAAGCCGGCGTGCATCTCGGCGGCAACGGCGCGGGCTACGGCGCGGGTCTCGGACGCGGCCGGCCAGAGCCCGGCCTCGGGAAAGAGCTCGGCGAGGTATTCGCCGATCGCCAGGGAATCCCAGACCGTGAGCGCGCCGTGGCGCAGCACCGGAACCCGCGCACTGCCGCTCGCGGCCAGGAGCTTCGCCTTGGTATCGGGCCGGTCGAGCGGGATGACGACCTCGTCGAAGGCGGCGCCTGTCTGCTTCAACGCCAGCCAGCCGCGCAGCGACCAAGAGGAGTAGTTCTTGTTTCCGAGCGTGATGGTAAATTCGGGCATCCGCGGTCTCTCGATCGCTCCAGGGCCGGCCGCATTTGGCCAGGAAGTGCGCGCGCCGCGCAAGCCCGATCATCAATCCCGCCAGTGCGCTGTTTCGCGCCGGCAGCCAGAGGGGAAGACGACGTTCTATGCTCAATTGCCTGACCGCCCGCGCCGACGCCGGGACCCTGCCGCTGACCCCGCTCGCGAAGGACGAGCTCGAGACCTGGCTGAAGCGCCAGCCCAAGCAGATCGCGGCCTGGATCGAGGGCACCGGGTTCGAGGCTGCCCCGGGCAGCTTCTGTTTCCTGCCGGGCGAGAAGGGCGCCCCCCGGCGCGTGCTGGCCGGCGTCGACCCCGACGAAGGGCCCTGGACGCTGGCGGCCTTGCCCGGCAGCCTGCCCAAGGGGCGCTACGCGATCGACCCGGCGCCGACGCCGGAGCAGGCGACCCGCCTGGCGCTCGGCTGGGCCCTGGGCAGCTACGCCTTCACCCGTTACCGCAAGCAAGAGCCGCGCGGCGCGGCCCTGGTGTGGCCCAAGGGCGCCGACCGGGCCGCCGTCACCCGGGCGGCGCAGGCGACCGGGCTGGTCCGCGACCTGATCAACACGCCGGCCGGCGACATGGGGCCGGCGGAGCTCGCCGCGGCGGCCAGGGCGCTGGCCCGCCGCTACAAGGGCCGGCTCGCCGTCGTCCAGGGCGACCAGCTGCTCAAGAAGAACTACCCGGCGGTCCACGCCGTGGGGCGGGCCAGCAGCCGGGCGCCGCGCCTGATCGACCTGCGCTGGGGCGCCAAGGGCCCGCGCGTCACCCTGGTCGGCAAGGGCGTCTGCTTCGACTCCGGGGGCCTCGATCTCAAGTCGGCCGCCGGCATGCTCCTCATGAAGAAGGACATGGGCGGCGCGGCCCACGTCCTGGGGCTCGCGCAGATGATCATGGCGGCGGGCCTGCCGCTCAGGCTGCGGGTCCTGGTGCCGGCGGTCGAGAACAGCGTTTCGGGCAACGCGTTCCGGCCGCTCGACGTCTTGCCGACCCGCAAGGGGCTTACCGTCGAGGTCGGCAATACCGACGCCGAGGGCCGGCTCGTTCTTTGCGATGCCCTGGCCGAGGCGGATCGGGAACGGCCCGACCTGCTGGTCGACTTCGCCACCCTGACCGGCGCGGCCCGGACCGCTCTCGGCGCCGAGTTGCCGGCCCTGTTCTGCAACGACGATGCGACCGCCGAGGACCTGCTCGAGCACGGACTCGCCGCGCACGACCCCCTCTGGCGCCTGCCCTTGCACCGGCCTTACCGCAGCTTGCTCGACAGCAAGGTTGCCGACCTCAACAACGTTTCCGACGGACCCTACGGCGGGGCCATCACGGCGGCCTTGTTCCTGTCCGAGTTCGTCAGGCCGGAAACCCCCTGGGCCCACATCGACCTCATGGCCTGGAACGTGAGGGCGCGGCCGGGACGCCCGGTCGGCGGCGAGGCCATGGGGCTGTGCGCGGTGTTCGCGTCGATCGAGGCGCTGGCGCGGGGAAAGGCCCGCAAGGCACGACGGCACGGGGCGCGGTCATAGCCACTCGCCTTCGCGCGGCTCTGTGCTAGGTTTGTGGCTGCAACGGAAGGGGGAAGCCATGTTCAAGAAGATACTCTGCGCCGTCGACGGCTCGGATCACTCCCTGAAGGCGGCCAATCTGGCCAGCCAGATGGCGCAGCTGGGCGACGCGCAGCTCACCTTTCTCACGGTCACCAAGGAATTGAAGATGACCGACGAGTTGAAGCGCTACATGGAGATCGAGCACCTCGCCGGCGAGCCGCAATACGTGCTCGACGACTACACCGAGAAGGTGATCCAGGAAGCCAAGGAGGCGGCGCGCGCGGCGGGCCTCAGCAACGTCAAGGCCGAGGCCAAGACGGGGCAGCCGGCGCGGGTCATCGTGAGCATGGCGGATCGCGGCGGCTACGACGTCATCGTCCTGGGCAGCCGCGGCCACGGCGACCTGGAGGGGCTCCTGCTCGGCAGCGTCTCCCACAAGGTGGCGAACCTTGCCAAGTGTACCGTGATCACCGTGAAGTAGCGGGCCGCCAGCCACTTTCCCCTTGCCGCGACTCCGGGCGCCGCGTCATATTCGTTGCGAAGACGGAACGACAGAGGCCCGTGATCCTTGCAGCTCATCGCCAGCGACGCCTTGAAGCTCTGGCACCGGGTCACGGTTGCCGCGCTCGGCCGGGACCTGCCCGATATGACCCAGCGCCAGTTCGCGCTGCTGCTCCACGTCTACCTGGCGCCGCCGCCGCACACCGTGCGCGGCATGGCCGCCGAGCTCAACATGTCGAAGCCGGCGGTGACCCGCGCGCTCGACCGGCTGTCCGCCCTGGGCCTCTTGAAGCGCGCCCCGGACGAGGCCGACCGCCGCAGCATCCTGGTCAAGCGCACCGTGGCCGGCGCCGTTTTCTTGCGCGATTTCGGCGATCTCGCGGGGGCCGAGGCGCGGGAAGTGTAACCGCTCTGCCGGCACACTCGGGGCTGGCAATTTCCCGGCTCAAAACCGGCCGCTTCGTATATAATGCACAGGTTGAGCGAGGCGGGGAGCGCCACCGTTTCGGCGGGCGGGGCGGCGAGGGTGATGCGATTATCGGGACTCTTTGCGGCTTTTTGCGTGCTTGGCGTGGCCTCGGCGGGCGCTTCGGCCTCGGAGAGCTGGAGTGTCGAGCAAGGTCCCGATGACGCCGGCTGTCACATCCGGACGCTCCGTCAGGAAATCGAGACAGGGTACAATCAGGCCAAGGTCGAGATACTCGTGGACGAAACGGCGGTTACCATCAGGACAGACGCGAAGCTGGATGGCGGTTTCGACGATCTCGGCGTTGCGGTCGACGGCGGCCCCTTGACGGCGGTCGACCGGATCGAGAAGGAGCGGACGGCGGTTTTGGATGGGACCTATGCCGAGCTTGTCGAGCAATTCAAGCGGGGCTCCAAGGTCAGGGTGCAACTGCGGTTCTGGCCCACCTGGCCGGCCACCGGCACCCATTCCGCGGAGTTCAGTTTGATCGGTTTCACGAAGGCCTATGGTGCGCTCGGCGGCTGCAAAGCCTAGCAAGGCACCGGGCGGCCGGAATCATCAGGAAGGCGCATGTTCGGACTGAGGCTCAAGATCAACGGCGTGCTGATCCTGGTTTTCATGCTTGGGCTGGGCGCCACGGCCTATTTGTCCCACGATTTGCTGCGCCGTCATGCGCGCGAAGAAGTGGTGCATACGGCGTTGTTGATGATGGAGGCGGCGTCGGCGATCCGGACCTACACCGTGGATCAGGTGAAACCCCACCTGGAGCTTCAGCTGACCCGCGCCTTCCTGCCCCAATCGGTGCCGGCCTATGCGGCGACGGAAACCCTCGGCGAGCTTCGGGCGCGGCACGACGAGTACAGGGAGTACAGCTACAAGGAGGCGACGCTCAATCCGACCAACCCGCGCGACCGGCCGCTGGATTGGGAAGCCGACCTGGTCAACGCCTTTCGGCGCGATCCCGCCAGGACCGAGATTACCGCCGTTCGCCATACGCCGACCGGGGTCTCGCTCTCCGTCGCGCGGCCGATCAGAATAACCAACGAGAGCTGCCTTTCCTGCCACGGTGCACGTGACGAGGCGCCTGAAACGATGATTGCGCTCTATGGCGACGACAATGGCTTCGGCTGGAAGATGAACGAGGTCGTGGGCGCCCAGATCGTGTCCGTCCCCATGTCGGTGGCGGTGGAAAAGGCGGACCGCACCTTCCTGGCCTTCATCGGCGGCATCTGCGCCGTCTTCCTGGTTGTCTTCGTGGCGCTCAATCTGCTGCTCAACAGCTTTGTCATCCGGCGGATCGTGATCATGTCCGGGGCCGCCGACCGTATCTCGATGGGCGACTTCGAGGTTCCCGAGTTCGATGAAAGGGGCAGGGACGAGATCGGCGCCCTGGGAGTCTCCTTCAACCGCATGCGGCGCAGCCTCGAGCAGGCGATGACCATGATTCGCGACTAGTACCTACTTTCAGAGTAGAGTGATCCGTGACGGGCATGCAAAATTCTCTGGCTAGGCGCGGGGGCGCGCCGTGATGCCACGGCGCATCACAAGCGTCCCCGCAACGACGCCAGAGGGCTTTGCAGGCCCGCCCGCGGGGTCGCCTTTCCGCCAGCCCTGGCCGCGTCAGCCGCGCTTGACGATGCGCAGAGGCATCGCCGGCGCACCGCTTCCTAGCCAGGACTTGCGAAAAGACGATCACGGAGCACTCTACTCTGAAAGTAGGTACTAGCACCGAGCGGCCGAGACCCTAAGTCATGCGCCCTGGCAAGACCGTCATATGCAGCGTCGTCTTCGTCGACGTGGTGGGCTATTCGAAGGTCTCCAACGCCGAGCAGCTCGCCATAAAGGCCGAGCTCAACCGCCTGCTCGAGGAGTCCCTGGCCAGCACGGCGCCGGAGGACCGGGTCGTCCTGGACACGGGGGATGGCGCCGCGCTCTGTTTTGCCGGCGATCCCGAGGTGGCTCTCTTCGCCGCGCTCTCGATCCGAAGCGGGGTCGCCCGGCTGGAAGCAGTCGGCGCAGCCGCAGTTTCCCTTGCCATGCGCATGGGGGTCAATCTCGGTCCGGTCAAGGTGGTGATCGACCTCAACAATCAGATCAACGTGCTCGGCGACGGCATCAATGTCGCCCAGCGCATCATGGCTTTTTCCGAGCCGGGCCAGATCCTGGTTTCCCGGTCGTTTCACGATGCCGTCGCGCCCCTGGCGGCGGGCTACCGCGACCTTTTCAGCTTCGAAGGCGTGCGCCGGGACAAGCACGTCCGCGAGCACGAGATCTACGCCTTGGCGCTGGATTGCGAAGCGGAGATGCCCACGCCGGAAAGGGCAGACGGCACCGCCGGGCAAGCCGCCGGGACGCAGGAGGCGCTGCCCTGCCTCGAGCCCCAGCTGCTCGATGTCGTGGAGCGCAAGCTCACCCAGCATTTCGGTCCCCTGGCAAAGGTGATCGTCGAACGTGCGGCGGTCAGAGCCCACGACGCGTCCGAGTTTCAAGCCCTCCTGCTGGGATCGATTTCCGACGGCGAGGTCAGGCAGCGCGTCCTCGCCGAGATTGCGCCGCTTCTGGGCGGTGTCGCAAACACCGCCGCCGGGGGATCGGGTGGGATCTCCGCCGCGCCGTCCGAGCCCCAGATCGCACCGGAAGAACTCGCCGAGGCCGAGCGCGACTTGACCAAGATCATCGGGCCCGTGGCCCACGTCTTGGTCAGGCGTGCCGCGCGCAATGCCGTGGACCGCAGCCACTTCTACAACGATCTGGCGGGCCACATTCCCGACGAGACCCGGCGCGCACGCTTTCTCGAGGGGATCGAGCGCGACTGAGCCGGGCCGCTTTGCCGGGGCCGGTGAGACGCTCAGTAACCCTTCGCCAAATCGACCACGTGCTCCAGGGACTGGCCCGACTCGAGGCGCCGGATGTTCTCGGCGACCATTCGGGCACCGGTGTCGGGCACGGTAATCGACGCGCAATGGGGCGTCATGACGATCCGCGGGTGCTCCCAGAAGGGATGGTCCGGCACGGGCGGTTCGTAATTGAAGACGTCGAGCGATGCTCCGGCGATCTGGCCCGAGCCGAGCGCCCGCAGCAGATCGTCCTCGACCAGCATCTCGCCGCGCGCCGCGTTGATCAGAACCGCCCCCTCGGGCAGCATCGCCATGGTCTTGGAGTCGAGGATGCCCCGGGTTTCCGGCGTGAGCGGCAGCAGGCAGACCAGGATCTCGCTACGTGCCAGGAAGGGCTGCAGACCCTCCGCCCCGTGGAAACTCTCGACGCCGGGCACCTGCTTGGGCGAACGGCTCCAACCGGCCACGTCGAAACCAAGGCCCGCCAGGGTCTCGGCCGCGTCGGTCCCGAGCACGCCCAGGCCCATGATCCCGACCCGGCGACTGCCGGCCAGCGGCGTTTCCAGCACGGCCCACATCTTGTCGCGCTGGGCCGCGGCGTAGTCGAGCATGCGGCGGTGGTGCAGCAAGACGCTCATCGCCACGTATTCGGTCATGCCCGCGGTCAGTCCGGGCTCGACCATGCGCACCACGGGCACCCCGGCGGGCAGTTCCGGGTCGCTCGCCAAGTGGTCGATGCCGGCGCCGAGCGAGAAGATCGCCTTGAGGTTCGGAAAGCCGGCGAGCAAGCCGCGCGGCGGCTTCCAGACCAGGGCATAGTCGATCTCCTCGGCCGCGCCCTCCTCGGGCCAGACCCGCACCTCGAGTTCCGGGGAATACTTGTTGAGCGCTTCGGACCAGGCATCGGCCCGGTCGACATCGGATTTGAACAAAAGTGCCATCGCGTTCCCGCCGTTACATGCTGACCACACCGCCTTCGACCGCCTCGAGCTCGAAGGCGGCCTTCATGAGCGCCTGGGTATAGGGTTCCCTGGGCGCGTCGAAGATCTGGCTTGCGCTGCCCTCTTCGACGACCCGGCCGTTCTTCATGACAATAACCTCGTCGGCCAGGGCACGCACCACCTTCAGGTCGTGGCTGATGAACATATAGGCCAGGCGGTGCTTTTCCTGAAGCCCACGCAGCAGGTCGACGATCTGTGCCTGGACCGACATGTCGAGCGCGCTGGTCGGCTCGTCGAGCACCACGAAGCGGGGCTTGAGCACCATGGCCCGGGCGATCGCCACGCGCTGGCGCTGGCCGCCCGAGAATTCGTGCGGGTAGCGGTGCCGGCTGTCCGGATCGAGGCCGACTTCCTCCAGGGCGTCGACGATCATGGCTTCGCGCTCGACGGCGCTGCCGCCCAGGTCGTGCACCTTGAGACCTTCCTCGACGATTTGGCCGATCGAGAGGCGCGGGCTGAGCGAGCCGTAGGGATCCTGGAACACCACCTGCATCTCGCGCCGCAGCGGCCGCAGCACCTTGGACTGCAGGCCCTGGATCGGCCGGCCCTTGAAGCTGATCTCGCCCCGGCTGGAGAGCAGACGCAAGAGCGCCAGGCCCAGGGTGGTCTTGCCCGAGCCGCTTTCGCCGACCACGCCGACGGTGTGGCCCTCGCGCACGGTGAGCGAGATGCCGTCGACCGCGCGCACATAGTCCACGGTGCGCTTCAGGATGCCGGCCTTGATCGGGAAGTGCACCTTGATCGCCTCGCCCTGCATGATCACCGGCGCGTCGGGCGCCGCGGTGATCGGATGGCCGCCCGGCTCCGCGGCGAGCAGCTTCTTGGTATAGCTGTGCTGGGGGTGACTGAAGATCTTCGACGAGGGGCCCTGCTCGACCGCCTCGCCCCGGGTCATGACGGTCACCTGATCGGCCATCTTGCGCACGATGGCGAGGTCGTGGGTGATCAGCAGCATGGCCATCCCGAGCTTTTGCTGCAGCTCCTTCAACAGCTTCAGGATCTGCGCCTGGATCGTCACGTCGAGGGCGGTGGTCGGCTCGTCGGCGATCAGCAGGTCCGGCTCATTGGCGAGCGCCATGGCGATCATGACCCGCTGGCGCTGGCCGCCGGAAAGCTCGTGGGGATAGGCGGAAAGGCGCTTTTCCGGCTCCTGGATGCCGACCATGTCGAGCAACTCGAGGGTCCGCGCGCGCGCGGCGGCCCCGGCGAGGCCCTTGTGCAGGATCAGGGTCTCGTTGATCTGCTTTTCGACCTTGTGCAGCGGGTTGAGCGAAGTCATGGGCTCCTGGAAGATCATGGCGATCTCGTTGCCGCGGACCTCGCGCAAGGTCTGCTCCGGTGCGCCGATCAGCTCGCGTTCCTTGAAGCGGATCGAGCTGCCGGGACTGTGGCGCGCCAGCGGGTAGGGCAGCAGCTGCAGCAGCGAGAGTGCGGTCACCGACTTGCCCGAGCCGCTCTCGCCGACCAGCGCCGCGGTTTCGCCCTTGAGAATGTCGAAGGAGACTCCCTTGACCGCCTCGACCGGCCGGTCCGGCAGGGCGAAGGTGACGTCCAGGTTACGCACCTCGAGCAGGGGGGCGGCCATCTACTCGGCCCCCGGCACGGTGGCGGGCGTGCCGCCGGGTTCGCGCTGCCGCCCCGGTTCGGGTCCGATCTCTTCCGGCGGCGCGGCGCCGGCGAAAAGCTTGCGCGGGTCGAAGGCGTCGCGCACGGCCTCGCCGATGAAGATCAGGAGGCTCAGCATGATGGCGATCGTGAAGAAGCCGGTAAGGCCAAGCCAGGGCGCCTGCAGGTTGGCCTTGCCCTGGGCCAGCAGCTCGCCCAGCGAGGCCGAGCCCGGCGGCAGGCCGAAGCCGATGAAGTCGAGGGCCGTGAGGGTCGTCACCGAGCCGGCCAGGATGAAGGGCAGGAAGGTGAAGGTGGCGACCAGGGCATTGGGCAGCACGTGGCGGAACATGATCACTCGGTCGGCGACGCCCAGCGCCCGGGCGGCGCGCACATAGTCGAAGTTGCGCGCGCGCAGGAACTCGGCGCGCACCACGCCGACCAGCGCCATCCAGGAGAACAGCAGCATGATGCCGAGCAGCCACCAGAAGTTGGGCTCCACCACGCTGGCCAGGATGATCAGCAGATAGAGCACCGGCAGGCCGGACCAGACCTCGATGAAGCGCTGGAACAGCAGGTCGGTCCAGCCGCCGAAATAGCCCTGAACGGCGCCCGCGGCGACGCCGACGATCGAGCTGAAGAAAGTGAGCACGAGCCCGAAGAGGACCGAGATGCGGAAGCCGTAGATGAGCCGGGCCACGACGTCGCGCGCCTGGTCGTCGGTCCCCAGCCAATGCTCGGCGCCGGGTGGCGCGGGGGCGGGGACCGGCAGGTCCCAGGCGACCGTGCGGTGGTCGTAGCGCACCGGCGGCCAGAGCATCCAGCCCTTGGCGTTGATGAGGTCCCGGACGAAGGGATCGCGGTAATCCGCCTCGGTCTCGAACTCCCCGCCGAACTCGGTCTCGGCATAGGTCCTGAAGGCCGGCCCATAGACCTCGCCGTCGAAATAGACCAGCACCGGCGCGTCGTTGGCGACGATCTCGGCGACCAGGCTGAGCCCGAACAGCGCAAGGAAGATCCAGAGCGACCAGAAGCCCCGCCGGTTGGCGCGGAAATTGTTCAGCCGGCGCCGGTTGAGCGGCGAGACCTTGAATCCCAGGGCCCGTTCCTTGCGAGCCAGCGCGGCGCTCACCTCAGACCTCCCGGCGCTCGAAGTCGATACGCGGATCGACCACGGTGTACATGACGTCGCCGACCAGGTTCATGAGCAGGCCGAGCAGGGAAAAGAAGAAGAGCGTGGCGAACATGACCGGATAGTCCCGGTTGATCGCCGCCTCGAAGCCAAGCCGCCCCAAGCCGTCGAGCGAGAAGATCACCTCGATCAGCAGCGCGCCGGTGAAGAGGATCGAAATGAAGGCGCCGGGGAAGCCCGCGATCACGATCAGCATGGCGTTGCGGAAGACATGGCCATAGAGCACGCGGCTTTCCGGCAAGCCCTTGGCGCGGGCGGTCACCACGTATTGCTGATTGATCTGGTCGAGAAAGGAATTCTTGGTCAGCAGGGTGAGGCCGGCAAAGCCGCCGATCACGAGAGCGACGATCGGCAAGGTCATGTGCCAGAAATAGTCGGCGATCTTGTCCCACCAGCCGAGCTCGGCCCAGTTGTCGGAAACCAGTCCGCGCAGCGGGAACCAGTCGAGATAGCTGCCGCCGGCGAAGACGACGACCAGCATGATCGCGAAAAGAAAGCCGGGAATGGCCGTGCCGACCACCACCACCGCGCTGGTCCAGAGGTCAAAACGCGAGCCGTCGCGCGTCGCCTTGGCGACGCCCAGCGGGATCGAGATCAGATAGACCAGCAGGGTGGTCCAGAGACCGAGCGAGATCGAGACCGGCATCTTCTCGATCACCAGGTCGACCACCCGGCGGTCGCGGAAGAAGCTCTCGCCGAAGTCGAAGACGACGTAGCTGCGGAGCATCTTGAGGAAGCGAACGTGCAGCGGCTTGTCGAAGCCGTACATGCGCTCCAGTTCCTTGACGAACTCCGGGTCGAGGCCCTGGGCGCCGCGGTACTTGCTGGTGATGTCCTGGGCGCCGCCGCCGAGCTGCGGTTGAAGCTCGCCGGTACCCGTGCGGGTGACGCGTTCCGTGGCCAGCACGCCCTCGCCGGTCAGCTGGCCGATCATCTGTTCCACCGGGCCGCCCGGCGCCACCTGGATGATCACGAAGTTGATCACCATGATCGCCAGCAGGGTCGGCACGATCAGGATCAGGCGGCGGATGATGTAGGCCATCATGGCGTGCGCGGTTCCTAGTTGCTGGCCTGCTGGGCCGCGGTGCCGCGCCGCTGTTCCAGCTCCCGGGCCTTGGCCTCGTCGAACCACCAGAAGTCGATGCCGGTCCCCCGGTCAGGCGTGACCTCGGGCCGGCTGAACTTGTTCCAGTAGAGGATGCGATCGACCCGCAGGTGCCAGTTGGGGATGACGTAGTGCCCCCAGAGCAGCACGCGGTCGAGGGCGCGGGTCCGGGCCACAAGACTCTCGCGGGTCGGCGCAGTGATGATCAGTTCGATCAGCTCATCGATCGCCGGGTCCTTGATGCCGACGTAGTTGCGCGCCGCCGGCGAGTCCGCCGCCGCGCTGCTCCAGAAGTTGCGCTGCTCGTTGCCGGGAGAGTCCGATTGCCCCCAGCCGGAGATGAACACGTCGAAGTCGAAACTGCGGATACGGTTGATGTATTGCGACTGGTCGACCAGGCGAACCCGCGTGTCGATGCCGAGCCGCTTCAGATTGCGCGCGAAGGGCAGCACGATTCGCTCGAAGGCCGGGCTGATCAGCAGGATCTCGAAACGGAACGGCTCGCCGCTTTCCGCGTTGACCAGCTTGAAGTCGCGCACCACCCAGCCGGCCTCTTCGAAGAGCGCGAAGGCCTTGCGCAGGTTGTCGCGCGGCCAGCCGCTGCCGTCGGTCTCGGGCGCTTGATAGACGGTCGTGAAAACCTCCGGCGGGACGCGTCCGCGGTAGCGTTCCAGGATCTCCAGCTCCTCGCCCGCCGGCAGGTCCCGGGACGCCAGCTCTGAGTTCGAGAAGTAGCTCTCGGTCCGGGTGTACTGGCCGAAGAAGAGGTTGCGGTTGGTCCACTCGAAGTCGAAGGCATAGGCCAGGGCGCGCCGCACCCGCGGGTCGCCGAACTTCGCCCGGCGGGTGTTCATGACGAAGGCCTGCATGCCGGTCGGCCGCCGGTGCTCGATGGCCTCGCGCTTCAGCCAGCCGTTGCGCACCGCCGGAACGTCGTAATCGAGCGCCCAGGCCTTGGCCTGGTTCTCGGCGCGGAAGTCGATGTCGCCGGACTTGAGGGACTCGCGCACCACGGTGTCGTCCAGGTAGTAGTCGAAGCGGATGCGGTCGAAGTTGTAGAAGCCGCGGTTGACCGGCAGGTCCTTGCCCCAATAGTCCGCCACGCGCTCGAAGACCAGGTGGCGTCCGGGCTCGAATTCGCCGATTCGGTAGGGTCCGCTGCCGAGCGGCGGCTCCAGCGTGGTCTTCTCGAAGTCGCGTCCTTCCCAGTAGTGCTTGGGCAGGATCTCGAGCTGCCCCACGATCAGCGGCAATTCCCGATTGCCGGCTTCCGTGAAGGTGAACTTCACCTGGCGCTCGCCGACCTTTTCCGCGCGGGCGACGCTGCCGTAATAGAAGCGGTAACTTGGATGGCCCTTGGTCGTCAGGGTCTCGAAGGTCCAGATCACGTCCTCGACGGTGACCGGCGTGCCGTCGTGCCAGCGCGCCTCCGGGCGCAGGGTGAAGGTGACCCAGGAGCGGTCTTCGGGCCACTCGACCGCTTCGGCGAGCAGGCCGTATTCGGTAAAGGGTTCATCGGCGCTGCTTACCAGGAGGCTTTCGTTGAGCCGGCCCAGGCCCGCCGCGGCATTGCCCTTGGGAATGAACCCGTTGAAGCTGTCGAAGGTTCCCTGTTCCGCCAGCCGGATCGTACCGCCCTTGGGGGCGCCGGGGTTGACGTAGTCGAAGTGCGGGAAGTAGGGCCCGTACTTGGGCTCGCCGTGCATGGCGATGGCGTGGGCCTTGCGCACCAGGGGGTCCAGCGCGCCCGCCGCGACCTCGGGCACCGGCACGGCCGGCATCTGCTGCGCGCGGGCAGCCGGGACGGCGGTGACGACGGCGGCAACCAGGGTGGCTGAAAGAAGGCGCATGGGCCTCCTGCGAATCGTGGCGAAGTAGCGCTTAGGAGGGACTTAAGGCCTCGGATTCCCCGAGGCAAGTCCAAAGGATTCAACGCGACCCAGGGTTAACCGCTCGTTAACCGCGCCCGAGCAGCTCCAGCGCCGCCTCGTGGACGCGCCGGTCGCCCGCCGCGATCAGCTGTCCGCGGGTCTCCAGGCCGAGCGCCGCGCCTTGCCAATCGGTCACGACGCCGCCCGCGCCGGCCACCACCGGCACCAGGGCCATGAAGTCGTAGGCGGCCATGTCGGCCTCGACGACCAGGTCGATGTAGCCGCAGGCCAGGGTGCCGTAGTTGAAGCAGTCGCCGCCGTAGAGCGCCATCTTGGCGGCCTTGCGCACCCGCTCGAAGGCAGGGAACTCGCCCTGCTCGTCGAACATGTGGGGCGACGAGGCGGCGAGCACCGCTTGGCCGAGGGATGGGCAGGGCCGCACCCGGACCTCGCGGGCTTCGGCGCCCTCGCGCAGCACCGTGGGCCGCCCCGCGGCGCCGATCCAGCGCTCGCCCAGCAGGGTCATCTCGATCACGCCCAGGATCGGCCGGCCGTCGCGGAGCAGGGCGATCAGGGTGCCGAACAGGGGGTTGCCGGTGATGAAGCGCTTGGTGCCGTCGATCGGATCGACGACCCAGACGTACTCGGCGTCCGGCCGGTCGCTGCCCTGCTCCTCGCCGACCACGCCGTGGGCCGGGTGGCTTTCGGCGATCAGCCGCCGGATCTCGGCTTCGGCCTCCCGGTCGGCCAGGGTGACCGGGGTGGCGTCGGCTTTGTCGTGCACCTCGAGGCCGCCGCGGAAATGGCGCCGGACCACCTCGCCGGCGGCCGTGGCCAAGCGCTCGGCGAAGCCGATCAGATGTTCGGGACAGGGCGCGGGGTCAAGCTTCGCGCGCATGGTCTGCCCTCTCGTTGTCGAGGGTTAGGCTGATATGCTCCGGCCCCGGGACCCGCGTCACTCGGCCCGCGTCACTCGGGTAAGGGCACCGGGTTGTCGCTGAGCGACCGCAGGTAGGCCAGCAGGGCGGCCCGGTCGTCCTCCTTGGAGATCCCGGCGAAGGACATCTTGGTGCCCGGCGCGTAGTCCTTCGGCCTTTCGATGAAGGCGTCCAGATTCTCCAGGCTCCAGCTGTCGCCCGACATGCCCGAAAGGGCGCCCGAATACTTGTACCCTTCGGCGCCGGCGATGCCGCGCCCGACGATATCCCAAAGGGCGGGTCCGATCTTGTTGGGGCCGCCCTTGTCGAGGCTGTGGCAGGCCTTGCACTTGCGCGCGACCTTCTCGCCCGCCTCGGCGCTGGCCGCTGCGACCAGCGCGCCGATGCCGGCTGGCGCCGCTGCCTCCTGTACGGCGGCGGCGGCTTCGGGTGCGGCCTCTTCGGCCTCCTCTGCGGCCATCTCCGGCGCTTCCGCGGCCGCTTCCTCGGGCGTCTCCTCGGGCGTCTCCTCGGGCGTCTCCTCGGGCGTCTCCTCGGGCGTCTCCTCGGTCGCCGCCTCGGTCGCCGCCTCGGGCGCCGCCTCGGGCGTCTCCTCGGGCGTCTCCGGTGCTTCGGCGACCGCCTCTTCCGGCGCCGCGGCGGCGGCTTCCTCGGGCGCGGGCAGCGGCGCGGGGCTGGCGCTCAACGAGCGCAGGTAGGCGATCAGATTGGCCCGGTCGGTCGCCTTACTGATGCCGGCGAAGCTCATCTTGGTGCCTTTCGCCCAGTCCTTGGGCTTGGCGAGGAAGCCGTTCAGGTTCTCGTAGCTCCAGGCTTCGCTCGCTTTCTCCTGCAGGGCGCCGGAGTAGGAGAAGTCGCTGCCCGAGGCGATGGCGCGGTCGACGATGTCCCAGAGGTTCGGGCCGACCTTCTTTGCGCCGCCCTCGTCGAGGGTGTGACAGCTGGTGCACTTCTTGACCAGCTTCTCGCCGGCCGCCGGGTCCGCCGAGGCGAGCAGCGGCAGCACGGGCTCCGGGCCCGCGGCCTCGGGCGCTTCGGCGGGCGTGGCCACGGCGGCCGTGGCGGCGGCGTGGGGGGCGGCCTCCGGCAGAGTTTCGCGATGGGTCAGCTGGTTGCCGATAAATCCGACGCCCATGGCCAGCACGCCCGCGGCGAGAACCGCGCCGACGATCTTGTTCACTTCCAGACCCGACATTCAGACTCCCCTGCCACGTTCCCGCAAACGGCCGGCCCGTAAAAGGCCGAATTCACGGAGCCGGACATTAGCTCCACACCCCGGCCCGTTCAATAGTGCGGACGGAAAAAGCCGGGGCAAACGCATTCGAGCGGAGCCCAGGGGCGCCCAGGGGCGCGGATGCGCCCGCCTGGCGTCTGAGGGCTCAACATAAGCCAGGGGCAATCGCCTAGAGCGATCGCCCTACAGAAAAAGCTCGTGGAGAAGCCCCGGCCGCCCCGCTATGCTGCCGCGCCGCGACCACGACTCCTTGTCCCTAGATTCCGCTCCATGATGCTACCCCGCAATCCCATCACACTGATCCCCGCCCGCATGGCCTCGACCCGGCTGCCCGGCAAGCCCCTGGCCGAGATCCACGGCGAGGCGATGATCGTCCATGTCTGGCGCCGG
>Ga0224512_10001749_pt1 | contig 20527 bp, 15 predicted proteins | sample SF_May12_sed_USG_4_FD_169103 | JGI IMG/M metagenome (GOLD analysis project Ga0224512, IMG submission 169103) | Sediment microbial communities from San Francisco Bay, California, United States - SF_May12_sed_USGS_13 | ecosystem: Environmental > Aquatic > Marine > Sediment | place: USA... | reverse complement strand
AAATTCCAGATTTCCACGTAGCGATCGGCGTCAGCATCGGCGCTGCCCGGCGGACCACCGGGAACATCCACCCCGTGATCATAAAATATCTCACTGCACGGGCCGCATGGACCCGTATCACCCATGGCCCAGAAATTATCGTGTGCGCCGATTCGAGAAAACCGTTGCGGGTCCACCCCGACATTATTGAGCCAGATATCCGCCGCCTCGTCGTCGTCTTCGAACACCGTAATCCACAGTCGCTCGGGGACTAGTCGAAAACCTTCTGTCAGTAATTGCCAAGCATAGTGGATAGCTTCACGCTTGAAATAATCCCCAAAACTGAAATTTCCCAACATCTCGAAGAAGGTGTGATGGCGCGCGGTATATCCCACATTTTCGAGATCGTTATGTTTGCCGCCGGCCCTCACGCAGCGTTGCGCCGTCACCGCGCGTTGGTATGGACGCTGCTCGACACCGAGAAACACATCCTTAAACTGCACCATACCGGCGTTTGTAAATAACAACGTCGGGTCGTTCCCGGGCACCAGTGAACTACTCGGCACGATCTCATGCCCGTGACCTTCGAAGTACTCTAAAAAGGTCCGCCGTATCGCAGCCGTTTCCATATCGTTTTGCTAATCTGAGTCATAAACCTTAAGGACCGAGCGCACCATCGATGTACTAAACCCGCGGCGTTGCAGGTAGTTCGCCCGGCGTGCCCATTCTTTGTAGTCATTCGGTGGCTCAGCCCCGAATTTCTTGAGGAGAATATCGCATAGGCGCACCCGCCACGTCTCCGAATCCGCATCCACGACCAAATCGATCAGCTCGGCTCCCACCCCCGATTCGCGCAGATCATGAGCGATTCGTATTGGACCGTAACCGCGTTCGGTACGGGTAACAACCAGTGCTCGCGCAAAACGTTCTTCGGACAGCAGATTGTCGATAATCAACTGGTCAATTACAGATTCGATTATTTCCTCAGCATACCTTCTACGACGCAGCTTCACGCGGAGTTCGAGCCGTGAGTGTTCCCGGCGCGACAACAACCGCATCGCCGCGGCCCTTGCCGCGACCTCGCCGGTTTCTTCCTGTTTCACACCTCTGCGGCTTCCTCCATCGGCTCGACGCTCGTGCCGGCCTTCCTCGCATCGCCACCGAGACCCATCGCTGCCCGCACTTCGACCTCGATCGACGCTGCGATATCGGTGTGTTGTTTGAGAAATTCACGCACATTGTCCCGACCCTGACCGATCCGATCGCCCTTGTAGCTATACCACGCGCCCGATTTCTCTACGACCCCGACCTCCACCCCTAGATCGATTAACTCGCCTTGTTTGGAAATTCCCTCATTATACAAAATGTCGAATTCGCATTTCTTAAACGGCGGTGCCACCTTATTCTTGACCACCTTCACGCGGGTTTGGTTGCCGAGGATTTCGTCGCCTTTCTTAATGGCCCCAATGCGTCGGATATCCAGCCGCACGGATGAATAGAACTTGAGTGCATTACCGCCCGTTGTCGTTTCTGGATTACCGAACATGACGCCGATCTTCATGCGAATCTGATTGATAAAAACCACCAGCGTATTGGAGCGCTTAATATTGGCCGTCAACTTCCGCAACGCTTGCGACATGAGTCGGGCCTGCAAACCCATGTGGGAATCACCCATTTCGCCTTCGATCTCCGCTTTCGGAGTCAACGCCGCAACCGAGTCCACCACCACCACGTCGACCGCCGCCGAACGCACCAACATGTCGGTAATTTCGAGGGCTTGTTCGCCAGTGTCCGGTTGCGACACCAGCAGATCGTCCACCTTCACGCCGAGCCGGGACGCGTATCCTGGATCAAGCGCGTGCTCCGCATCGACGAAGGCCGCGGTACCGCCAAGCTTCTGCGCCTCGGCGATCGCCGTCAACGATAATGTCGTCTTACCGGATGATTCCGGGCCGTAAATCTCTACGACCCGGCCGCGCGGCAGCCCGCCAACCCCCAGCGCGATATCCAACCCCAACGATCCGGTCGGCACCACATCGATGTTGCGTTCCACTTCGGCGTCGCCCAACCGCATCACGGCGCCTTTGCCGAACTGCCGCTCGATCTGGCCCAGCGCGGCCTTCAACGCCTTTTCTTTGTTTTCGTCCATCATGCTCTCCATCTAACAATAATCGATCATCAATGCACCGGGCCGGTCCTTGCCGCGCGCGCTGCGTTCGGTACGCCTGCGATCCACGGCAGGCACCCATGTTACTCATTCACAAATCTACAACCATGACCCCATCGTGTACTGTGTGATATGTCACAAAATCGGCCACAAAACTCATCAGGCGCACGCAAGGCGCACTGGCCCGGTGCGTTCGCCAAGTTTACCCGATCTTGACTTCAGAAATGCGCACCAACGCTGGAATATTATCTGTCCGCACGCAGCCGCGCCAACGTTCGATAACCGGCGCCGCTCGAAGCCCGTGTCGATCCCATCAAACGTAAATCCGTCACCCGCCAAGACAGCGCATCGAATCGCGGCGCGTATCCGCAGTGCGCTTTTAGCGCCAGCGTAACGTGCGGCACAAACGCACGGCTGTCGACTGGCAACTCAAGTGCCCGCGCCGATGCGCGCACACGATCCACTAATTCCGTCACCCCGGCCGGCGGCATCGACGGCGCGGCCCAGATAACTCCGCCCCGCCACCAATATCCCATGCAATCTACATTGAATTGCAATGCTGCAAACCGGAAGCTCGACAAACATCCGCGATACGGCTGGTTTGCTCTACGCTGAGCCGCCCGAAAAATACCAACGTGAGGTGCACGTTTGCCGCCGGCACAACACGGCCTCGTCCGTGTTCGCCGCGCTCGCAGCCAGTTCTGCGAACCCGTGGCGCGCTGCCGCATCCGGCCACAATGCTACGAATACAGGATCCGGCACTAGTACTCTGTCGACTCAGTTGCGGTCAAAAGACTCGCACCCACGGCTTGCGAGGTCGCGCACTCCGACCAACGCATGACGAATCGATTCGCCACGAATCGCCGTTCGGTCGCCGTGAAAGTAGCAGGTTTGGCAGCGGCTTGGTCCGGCACGTAGCACCCAGGCAAAACATACCGTGCCGACGGGTTTGTCGTGGCTGCCGCCCGCCGGGCCGGCAATTCCTGTTAACGCGATCGAGATTGTCGCATTGCTGTGGCGCAGGCCACCAGTCGCCATAGCCAGCGCAGTCTGCTCGCTCACGGCGCCAAAGCGCAAGATCGTATCGGTAGAAACCCCAACCATCTCACACTTGGCGTCGTTGCTGTAGGTGACAAATCCACGATCAAACCATTCCGAACTGCCCGCGACGGCGGTCACGGCGGCAGCCACGCCGCCCCCGGTGCAGGACTCGACCGTTGTAAGTACATGCCGACCAGCTCGCAAAACTGCGCCCATCTCGGCCGCCAGCGAGTGCCAATTCGGTTCCGTCATGTTACTACCCTGATTGCGGACTGCGCGTGCTCAGCCGGCCTGCAACAGGACTTTAGCGCGCTTGAACCGGTGCGGATGCTCAATGCTTCTGCGAGTTGCGGTGTTAGCGGGTCGCGGCGACGTCGGACCATTGGTGCTGCGCCCCGGCGTCTGTACGATCAAAAATCGATTACGTTGCAGCAACGTCTCACGATAAAACGCCAAGAACTCATCACGTCCGATCATTTCCACCGCGGACGCCAACCGGCTTCGCGAATCGAATTCAACGTCTTCGTCGTCGAGTTCACTCCAGTAGCGACGGCTACGAGCGTCAAGATCAAGTTCCCGCTCCAGAATCCGACTTAGCAGTCCCTGTTGCTGAGCATGATATTCATCATCTGTCATCTCTGTCAGGCGATCAGAAAACTCCCGAATAAATCGATTAATGTGCGATTCGATGACCGACGGCGAGGCGGTTGGCGATTGCACAACGAACACCAACCCCGGTACCTCGGACAACGAATATGGCGACGCGAATACCACATAACCGAGTTGATTTTGTGTGCGCAGGTCATTATAAAAGGCTGACGATACGATTTGCGCCAGCAACGCGAATCGGGCACGGGTCGCCACCTTAGTGTCGTCACCCTGCACATATGCGCTGAGCGCCGCGTCGTCGTGATCAACGTCCAGAGTACGCAGGTAGGTTTTGCGGCTTGGCAGGCTCACAACGCCGGCCCTCGGCACCGGTTGCGGCTGGGCCTTCGCCAACAACGCCGTGCGTACCGTTGACGCCATCGACACGGCCTCATCGCGCTCGACATTGCCGTGGGAAAGCGCCACCACGTCTACCCGCGCAAAAAGCTGACCGACGAACTGCACCAGCTCGGCTTCAGATACCGTCAGCGCCGCCGCTATTCTCTCTTCCGACGTCCAATCCGGAATCATGAGCAACCGCTGCACTTCGGAAAGCGTTTGCGAATAAGGCGTGTCTTGGCTGTGATTCCGGAGTTTTCGGATCAACTCCTGTCGATAGAGCTCAAACTTCTCAGTGTCGATGGACAGTTTACGCATCGTCTCGACGATACGCTCCAGCAACAATGCCTGTTTGGCACTATAACCGGATATTTTTAGAGTGACACCGCGCACATGGCGATAAAACGAATATTCGAGGCCGGCGAGGGTCGCGGGATACGCGAAAGCGTTGAGCTCATCGTTTACGGCACGTACGTATAGACTAGTCAGCACCGAATTCCGCGGGCTCGCATTCGCGATTGGCGAACGGATACTCATATAAAAATTCGCGCGCGGTACCCGAAACGATACATCCTGATGGTGCCACAGTTCAAAGCCCGCGAAGTCCAAAATCCGTTGCGGTACGGTACCCACCGATCGGGGCGCGACCTGCAGCAAATTCACATCCGGCAAAAACGGATTGGGTGGCGGCAATTGCAATTCACCGTCGATCGAAGCATCGCTCCAATCCGCAATGAGCGCAGCGTCGATCGCATCGATCGCATATTCGGTTCCGTACCAGTGCTCAACAGACCGGGTCGGTTGGTCTTGATCGACGATCGTAAGCAGCACGTTTTCGGGTCGCAGAGAAGACAGAAACTGGTTTATCAGGTCCGGCTCGAACGCTTCCATCATATAGGGGCCTTGCAGCAGCTCGGCAGGTGGATAACGATGCAAATCACTAGCAAGGGATTGCACGTAGCGCCCAGGATCTCGATGTTCCTGGAATCGAAAGCTCAATTCGGCCAACATCCGTTGCTCGCGATAAATCCACTCAGCAACACCTTCGCGTTTGACCAAATCGATGTAATCGAATAGCAAGCCCGTCACCTCTCGCCACTGGGCCACCCCCGCTTCGGTCAATGAAATGGATACTACAAATGTGGCCTCGTTCGGATGACTTACTCCGACCCCCGCGCTTAGTCCCTCCGCCAACGCACGCCGTTTCAAAACGGCTAATAGGCTGCCACTACCTTCGTGGCCGATGAGGTTGGAGATAAGCGCGGTAGGCTTGGTGCGGTAGTGGGACCGTACTTCCGGAATCGGAAACGTCAACGACAACACCCTTTGCTCCTTGATCGGCTTCACCGTAAGCCGAGCCGGCAAGCGCCCTGCGTCGAACAAATTCTGACCGGGGGCGACGGCCGATTGGTTTTTGTCTTCTATCGCTTCAAACCGCGCGCTTACCCATTCACGTAATTTCGATATTGGTTCGCGGCCAAGTACCACTAACGCCATCTCATTCGCAGAGTAGTAGCGCCGGTGAAATTCGATCAAGTCATCGCGTATCGATTTTCCGGGGCGATCCGCCAAGGTACTGAGACTGCCTACCGCAAACCGTGACATGGGATGTTTCGGATTAAACAAGGCCTTGCGTGCAGCCCAGATCCGGCGCCCATCGCTTTGCTTTCGAGACGAATATTCTGAGTGGACAACGCCGCGCTCACGCTCGACGTATTCTGCGGTAAATAGTGGCGCTACAAAGAACTCTGCGAATCGATCTAACGCGGGCTCAAGGTAGTCGGGATCGATATCGAAAAAGTAATTGGTGTGTTCATAGGACGTATACGCATTGTTGGCGCCCCCGTGGCGTCGAATAAATTCCTGATACTCGCCGGCCCGCGGATACTTTTCCGTACCTAAGAACAGCATATGCTCTAAGAAATGCGCCAACCCTTGTCGATCGACAGGGTCGCTGCCGTTGCCGACATGGACATCCAACGCGGCTGCGGATTTATCGGTCGTCGGATCCGAGATCAACAACACTTTTAGGCGATTAGCCAATTCGAAGGCATGGTACCCGCGCTGGTCGTTCGGGCTCGCGACTACGATCCCTGAATCGGCGTCGGCGTTGGCGTCGGTGTTGGTGTTGGCGACGGCTGTGCCGGCCCCCAACCAGATGTTGGTCGCAAAAAGTATTACGGTCGTCAGTCTACCTATCATCGGAATATTATCTAATTATCAGTATGGGGATTATGACCTCTGTTCGGACTACCCGCTATGACACCAAATGTCGTACGGCGGTTCAACCATACACCGACCACCCGTAATGGGGCCACATCGCGACCGTCTGGACGCCGCTTCAGTTTGGCCCTATCATTGAAATGTAAATTTATGTGGCTTGGACCTTGTGCGACCTCGCCAACACCAACCATCCGAGCGACGAGCGAGCCGCGTTTCTACCCGTAATGGATGAACTGAATATGCGAGTAATTTCCAGCCTCGCGGTCGTGCTGGTGGCCGTGACCCTTTCGACACAAAATGTGACCGCAGCGACCACCGTTGCGATTTTCGATGCCGGCGTCGATTCGTTCGACGGATTGGTTTACGCCGGTGGATTCGATCACGTCAACGGTGACAGTACGCCCCAGGACGACAGCGATACAAACCACGGCACTGCCATTGCGGCAGTAATCTCCAGTATCGCCCCCGGCACACCACTTCTCATCGAGAAAGTCTGGGGACCGAGTTCGAGACATTTTGCGTCGCGCGACAACGCCGCGATGCTTCGCGTACTGGATCGCCCGGAAGTGCGAGTCGTCGATATAAATCGGCTCTCCAAGGTAGACCCAGCTCTTCTGCAGCAGGCTGTGGCCCAAGATAAAGTCATCGTAATAAACGTCGGAAATACGGGTGGCGGCAACCCCGTCGGCGCGGCACAACACGCAGCGGGGCTTGGCGGTGCGGCGGTAGTCGGGGTCGGGCTCGACGAGTCGGGCGAAATCCTGACACAGAGCAATCGCGCTGGAAATCTGCGCGATATTGCGCTGTCTGCGCCTGGATTCAACTCCGTTAGCAGTTCCCGTGGATCGTCGTTTTCAAAGCCTCATATTTCCGCGGCTGCAGCCCTGGTCATCAATCGGTGGCCGTTTTTGAGCGCGCCTGACGTCGTATCAATCTTATTAAACACGGCGGACGATCTCGGCGCGCCAGGAGTAGATTCGGTGTATGGACACGGCCGGGTAAACCCAGCGGCCGCCATCGGGCCCAGCGGCGAGATGTTGGTGCCGACTGGCGATTCGGGTGGCGGTGGCTCGTCTGCGGGCGGTGCGCTGGTGGTCGCCGGTGCGGTGGCGGCGGCGATCATTGTCAAAAACAGAACGAAACAGAAAAACACGATATTGGTCGACAGCTACGGCCGTGGATTCGAAATCAGCCTCGAGGACCTGATTTCAGTACGCGACGATAGCAATGGGCTACGATCGCGACTGGCAGGTTTGGACGACGAATCCTATATTGCCCGGCTTACGGCAGATGGCTCCACAATGGCCTATGTTTCGAAGGTGACCAGCACGGCCCAACGTCTCGACGAAGACGACTTGTTTGCGGATCGCGTTGAAGAAATATCGGAGTACAGTATTGCACTTTCCGGCGACACCAGAAACGGCGGGAGATACCTATTGGGATATAATGCGTCGCCGCGCCTTGAGTTTGGCGCCACCGCGCAGCTGGACAGGTCCTTTGATGCCGTACCATTTACGGCAAGTCACGCGTTGTCAGCACCCTATTTCGGGTATTCCGATCAAGGCGTATCGGCACAGTTCAAGTATCAGTTAGGCCGCCATCTTGACCTTAAGTTCGGAGCTGCATCCACCGACGAGGCGGAGGAATTCGGCCTCAATAGCGATGGTGTTCTTATGGAAGGCGTTTACCATAAAGACCGTTTCGCATTGGGATTGCAGATTGGTTATTTGAACGAAACTGGCAGCCTGTTCGGCGGCGCTTCCAACGGTGCATTCAGCGTCGATGCGACATCGACATTGTCGCTCGGTTTGTCGACGGTCTATCGATCGAGCGAGCGCATAACTTGGTTTGCCAACTATTCCGAAGGTTACTCAAAAGTAAACGATCGAACGCGAAGCCAATTGCAAAATTTCACCGCATTGCGCAGCAACACATTTGGCGCAGGCGTAGTCGCCAGCGACGTGCTGCGACAGAATGACCGACTTGGCTTTACTGTTTCCCAACCATTACGCATTGCATCGGGGAATGTAGACTTTAGTAATCCCTACACCCAGCGAGACGACGGTAAAATATTGTTCGACGACGAGCGCATTAATCTCAATCCGGATGTTGCGGAAACGGCATTCGAAATATTTTATGGACATCAAACTCGGCACGACGCTACGGTCTCACTGCTGTTGGTGCATCGTGACAACCCGTCCCATATTGCACACCGTACTGACATCAATGCGTTGTTGGCGACCTATCAGCGGAATTTCTAATGAGGACCCGGCGCGAGCCGAGGCCAACCGCGTCTACCCGAGAAGGATCTCGCCGCAACGGTGTTAGCTCCAACAGTTGATACCAATATTCTATCGGTAGCGTTTCGCGATCGCTCGTTATGCACGCGCGGTGGCACGTGTGTTGGAATTTGCCCCACCGGCGCGATCCAAATCGGCGACGACCAATATCCGGTATTGGATTCAGAAAAATGCACAAGCTGCGGAAAATGCGGGCGGGCCTGCCCCGGGGGCGAAGTCAACTACCACGAATTAACGCAGTCCACATTTGGGGATATTCCTCCCGCTAACGATTTCGACGGCCATGTCGAGAAATCCTTTACGGCGTACGCTGAAAACCCCACCATGCGCTCCGGCGGCGCTGGCGGCGGCGTAGTTACGGCGTTGCTGCACGATATGCTTAAGCACGGTGATGTCGATGGGTGCATCGTTACCCGCATGCGCGCAGACAAACCGTGGCTCGGCGAGCCATTCATCGCTCGAAATACGACGGATTTATTACTGAGTCAGGGTTCACGCTATTCCGTAATTCCGCTAAATGCGATCTTTCGTGAGATCCGCAGCTCTGTGGGCCGCTTCGCCATTGCGGCCTTGCCGTGCCAAGTGCACGGCTACCGGAAAGCTATCGAAGAAGACTCAGTGCTGCGCGAACGTATTGTCGTCGTTATTGGGTTGTTCTGCGGTGGCGCACTCGAACCTTACGTGGTGGAGGAATTGCTCCAAACTAAGGGGATTCGGCTTGGCGATATTCAAGACTTCCAGTTCCGAGGTGGCAGTTGGCCTGGAAAGATGCGGGCCGTCATGCGCAATAACGAAATTCGCGATTTACATCATTCGAATTACAAAGACGGCGCCTACAATTATTTTACCGGGATGTATATGGCTAAGCGCTGCCAGACATGTATTGACGGGTCTTGCGAGTTTTCAGATCTTTCAATAAGCGACGTGTGGACGCGGGATAGCAACGGCGACTACAAGTTCACGGCACACTCGCGGGTGCTGTGTCGTACTGCCTTGGGAATCAGCGTGGCGACACGGGCCGCAGAGCGCGGCACACTCAAAATCCGCGAAGTTACCGGCGATACCGACCACCAGACCCACCGTTTTCAAACCCGTCGCAAAGGTCTGAACGCGCCACTGCGGGTCGCCCGCTGGGCACGCAGTGGCATCCCAGTACCGTTGTATGACCGCCCGACACCCGAGGCCACTGTTAAGGAGCGATGCACCGAATACGCTGTATCGTCGTGTTTGCGGGCAACTCAGTTTCATTCGATCCGCTATCCGCTGATGAGGTTCCTAACCTCCCAATATGCAAAACCGTTGATTCAACTCAGAATGTGGCGCAAGAAGCGAAAATATCGACGCAACGCAATCCGCAGACTGCGCCCGACCTAGTGCGGATACTACGCCGCTGCCCGAAATTCCTACAATTTGTGAATAGACTCGACGATTCCTCCATTTTACGCGACCGACCACTATCGATTATCGCGGTCGGTTTATGCCTTTTCGCAGGTTTGCTCTATTCTTTTTCGGATATCGCTGTTGTCAAACTCAAAATCGGAACGTCGTCCAGCACGATATTTAAAATTTATTGGGCCTCCGAAAACCAGTCCTTTTCGGAGTCAAATTCGAAAGCCATCCCAATTTATCGGCGCAAAACCAATTATACGTTCTTGCTGACGGATATCTCCGCCATCCGACGACTGCGGATCGACCCCACCAACAGAGCCAAAACACGGGTTCGTATCGAATCTCTAGAATTATTTCAAGACGGATTTGAGCCACTCCGCATAAAAACACAGGCGGACTTTCGTTTACTTCAAAATCGTAACGAGATCTCCAGTCGAAATACCAGTAGCGCCGGACTAACTATCGTTTCCGCGGGTACAGATCCTCAGTTAGAACTGCGACTGGAGCCACATCGGGTCACTTCTACCTTGTTGACGAATGCGTTTCGTTTACTTATCGCGGGAGGACTGCTGATTGGGTTTGTTAAGTTTGTTACGAAATCAAAATCAACGACTAGCGCGAATACACCGCCTGATTATGGACTCGCGACGCCCGATGGTTTATCCGAGAGGTAGACCACACCACCAATCAGCCCGTCGATAACGGTCTTTATCCGCATCAATAACGCGGTGGAAAAACCAATCGCCACGCCGTATCCAAACTGGTCGAAAATCAATATATAAGCAAACTCCATAAGGCCGATCCCGCCGATCGATATCGGCAGATTCATTATTAACATGATGGCCGGTACCGCCACAATGATACTGGCAAACTCAATATTGGGGGAAAACGCCAACGCCGTAACCCAAACGTTTATAACAGCGAGAAAATAAAACGCGGCTGAATTCAGAAACGCTATGGTCAGCGCACGAGTATCCGACGTATAAGCGATAATTGCGACATGGGTGCTTTTCAATCTTGTTACGACTATATTGACAATGGCGAACCGGCCCGTAACGAAATTCGATAGCAAACGCATGGGGCGCGGATCCAACACCATCCACCCGATCAGTATGATCGTCACCGCGCATACCAATAAGCTTATAGTGATCTCCGGGACGTTGTAGATCTTGTAACTCACAACAAACGCAAACAGGGAGAATACCGTTAATGTAATCATACCGGTAAACCTTTCCACAAAGACCGATGCCGTCGCTTCCTCGCTGTTCCCTATCTCTTTTCCGAGCTTATAGATCCGAACCACATCGCCGCCCACACTGGTCGGCAAGAATAGGTTGAAGAACTTGCCGATGTAATAGTAGGCGAAGAGTTTGCCGAATTTCGAGCACAAGCCTCTAGCCTGCAATAACATGTGCCATTTCACTGAGCTCAACAGATTTAATATAATCGAGAGCAGTAGGGACAGTCCTACATACACGGGATCGACATTTCTGATTTGCGCATACAGAGCCGATCGGCCTGCGACGTTAAAGATCCCAGCCTCTATCAACACGTACCCCATCAGCACGATCGTAATAACAATCTTGATCCAACGCATCGCTAATTCTGGAATTAAAATGGTTTACGAAATGTTTATCGAACGAGTAACATACTGCCTCGAGTCAGTACTTCATGCACTTTTTGTCCATAACAACCCGGTGCTAAGGACCCAATAATTGATTCTATTGAATATCCCCAGTTCGCATCCAATTCCCCGGATCCTGTATGGAGTCTAGTCAACCGCCGCTATCCGATATATTTACCGACGAAGGTGATTTCGTTAAGCAAATATATGGATTCCACTATATACCCCATGCCTTATTGATTGCATTCACGTTGATCATAGTTATGGCAACGCTTAGTCGTCCTAACTCACATCCCGACGAGTTCATGCACGTTCGGGGGGCGCATTATTACCAAACCCATAGCTTGCCCGCTGAGGTCTGTGATCCCGAGACACTGCATACCTACAGCGTATACGGCGCATCTCGACTGAACTCACATGAAATAAGTTACTACGTTGCCGGAAAATTCGCCAGGATTATCGAACTGGTGCCACTCAGTGACTATCTGAGATTTCGCTATTTCAATGTACTGCTGTTCATGTTTATCGTTATCATGGCTTACCGCAGCAGTATCTTTCGAATTCTATCGATACCCATATTGTTGTCCCCGCAAATTTGGTACCTATTTAGTTACTTTAACTCAGAGGCGTTTGCGATCGTTAGCACCTTGGTTATTGCGCATCAGATATTTGACTCGAATAGTTTGCTACGACGCACCTTAACAATGCCCAGGAGTAAGCGATTTGCAGTCGCGGTCATTCTGTGCGGTGGGCTTTTCTCATTACTACTACTAATCAAAAAAAGTTTCTATTTTTTCCCGCTATTTCTGGGACTATGCGCTGTCGCGTTGCTTTGGCGTTTTCGGATAAATTCATTGCAAAGCTACTTTCGGTCCCGAGCCTCCGCAATTTTGGTCATTTCTGTCGCTTTCTATGGCGCATGGGTCGGGGCGAATGAGGCCATGAATGACTTCGATCGCAGCGCCAAAATTGCAGATTGCCGAGAACAAACCGCAAAATATATCTACAAACCCAGCACCCCTATTGAAGATTCAGCACCGACTTTGTATCGAAAACAAAAAGGACTACCACTATCAAGCTTGTTCGAAGCTGGTTGGGCGGGCGTCGTTTTGCGCTCAGCATTTGGCTACTACGGCTATTTCGACGCACCGGCGAGTCCGCTGCATTACAACCTCGTAAAAGTTCTGTTTTCTGGATTTCTCGCCTACCTGTTTATATCCGTATTAGTACGGGGTGATTTTGCGCGCCGTAGCTTTATCGTAATCGCAATTATCACCTTTCTAGCTCTATTCGCCACCGCGCTGTGGAAATCTTGGACTCGGGATTTCCAACCCCAAGGCCGCTACTATTTTTCATTGATCCCAATAATCGGTTCACTTTGCTTCGCATGCCGTGGTTTTTATAGCGGCAAAATACTGTCCGTGTTCATTCTCGGATTGTATTTGTTATCGCTACATTCATTTTTGTTCGTTGGACTCGTCGAAATAGCAAAGGCGAATTAAAGAAACTGCCGCAATAATTGAGCGCTCGAACGCGCCTTGTGCTTTTCGGCATCGACGATCGGTTTCAACTGGGCACGAGTCTGTTCGCGCTGCTGCCAAGCGTTTTGCACGATTTCGCCGAGATAATCCACGGAAAACTTCTCGAAAGCCACCACCCAATCATGTTGATCAATGGTGCGCAGAAATCCGTCGCTCTTGGGATAGGACAACACACCAATCATCGGCGTATTCATGGCCGCCGCGAATATCAATGTATGGGTTCTCAATCCCGCCAACACGCCAACACGTTCGATCAGCCCGGCGATTTCATTATAGGAATAGTCCACATTCGAAATAATCCGAACGCGATCCTTATGCTGCATATTCGCAACGCACGCATTGGTGTTCTTTAAATCCATGACCTGCGTCACGAAAAATATGATATCGACGCTGAGATCGTCGATCACTCGGTCCGCCGCCTTCCCTATCGTTTCACAGAACTCCCCACTATCGAGTGTACCGCGCATGCTCCAATTATCGATGTAGGCATTAACGTTAAAGCCGACGGTGCCCTTATCATTGTGCAACAATCCCTCTTTTTGAATAATTTCCTGCAGCCGGTCCTCACCCGGCGACTCCGTGTTCAATGCGCAGTCAGCATGAATATGCAATTCCGGGTAATTCAGGTTCAAGTTATCAAATAGCTCTTTGGTCTGCATATCCCGGGTAATAACCAGTGCGCTTGCGTCCATAACCCGCTGCAGGGCCTTCTTGCCTACGTCGAAATCAATTGGGCCTACTGAGCAATTGTAGTGGACAATCGGAATACCCCGCTTCTTACAGACCGGGGCGACTAGTGCGATTGAAGAAAGATTATTGAAGAGTGGGTTATAAAACTTTCGGTCAAACAAGATATTGTCACAAATCAGCACCAAATCGGTGTTTACCATCGATCTGTATAATGGAATTCCAAAATTCTTTATGCAGCCATACCACGGCAAAAGCGCCACAGGCTTAACATTAAACTCACCAAAGTTTTCGCGAATAAACCTCGGGCTGGTAGTGGGCACATAGAATTCGATATCTGATATCTCCGCTGAGATATCGGCCAATAAATTGCCGAGTATCGCTGCATCGCCTGCGTTTCGCCCGGAGTTATTGCCGAGAACAGTAATTCGCTTCATTATTTATCGTTACGAGTTTCTAAAGCCATTCGTGCTTCACGTACCATTGCGCGGTTTCCGTGAGTCCCGATTCGTTATTGTATTTCGGCGTATATCCGAGAACTGTTTTGAGTTTAGTGATGTCAAATTTTCGGTCTTTGGCATAAAAAGCCACACGGCGGCGGTAGATCGGCGGCTGAATTCCAAACGGCAAACACACCGCTTTGCAGACGTCGGCCGCGATAAAGAATGGCGTAATAGGCAACCGGATCACTCGCACTTTTTTACCCAGAGCCTTCGCGATTATCGTTCCCATGTCTTCTATCGACACGGGCGATTCGTTGGCGGCAATAAAGGTTTGAGAAAGCGCCGCATCCAGCAATGCAGCGCGCATGATGATTTCAGTCAGATCATCGACATGGACGAGATGATAAATGCCGCTTCGATTAAGGCCCAACATCGGCAAATAGCCCTTATCGATCATCTTAAAAAATTTCAGGAGGCGCCCATCACCAGGCCCGAATATCGGTACCGGACGAATAATGGTGAAAGGAATATCATTTTTTGCGGCAAAATCCCCCAACCACAACTCGCCTTCGAGTTTGGTACGCTGGTAGCCATCTCCGGGGTCAAACGGATAGTTTTCATCGGCGCGCTCGGCTTCGATATGACCGTGCACTCCGACGGTAGATACGTGGACAAAGCGTTTGAATTCCGGCTTCCCGACTACCCCCTGAGCCAGCAACTCGGTGCTGCGCACATGTACCTTGCGGTAGCCTGCGTCGGTGCCTTTTTCTTCGCGAAACGCTGCCGCTAAGTGGAAGATATACTCAACACCCCGCACCGCCGTTTGAACGATTTCGGCATCATAGACGTCGCCGCGGATCCAATTGATATCGATATCGTCGAGGTCATCAAGCTTAGACGAACGCCGTGCAATCGCTGTAATTTGCGCACCCGCAGCCGCCAATTTACGAGTCAACACGCGACCGGTAAAACCGGTCGCGCCCGTGATCAGGACCTTAGCGCCGTCAAAAGCGCCCTGAGCAACACTACTCAAGTTCTGTGCTCTCGTGTAGGTAAAACGAAGGAGAATACGCAACTACCGTTGCGTTTTAGCGGCAGAATTCTTACGTAATCGCTGAGCAATTGCAAACGGCATAGGCCGTGAGCCGCGAACCGATAATGAAACACTGGAATCCCTGACGATACTGTGAATGAGCGCGGTCGGCGACGCGCTAGCGGTCGCCGTCTCCGCGGCGGTCATATAGGTCCCGAAATAGCGTTCCTCGCCGATCACCGGCAATGGGTCTGAACCGGCCAACACCCTGAATCCCCGGTTTCTCGCCTTACGCATAAGCCACGGCGTACCCCATCCCAGTGGGCGCAATCCGGTATCGCCGATCACCATATGCGCCGGCGAAAAACGGTCCAGCAGAGATGTAACCACATTACCGCGCCCGAACCACCATTTCCCAGGTGACCAACTCAGCATTGGCACCCCATCATTCTTCAGCACCGTCTCGACAATCTGCGCAGCCGGCAAACCGTCGGCAATCCGTTGGCGGTGAGCCAGAGCGATTACCTCGATATTTTCACTCGATACCACCTGCCGCCCGGGCAGTAGCGCGACCGAGCCGCCACCATCTTTCCGCTGAATCCATAAACAGGTTTCATTCGGGTCGTCCCGTACACTGAATCTATCGTCTAACGGTGTTGAATCGGCGCTCAATTCATCAAAAAAATCACAGTCATAGCGCTCGGTCAAACAAGCGACATTCACGGCATCGGGGGCGACGCCGTCCATACGCGATAGCAAGGTGGAAAATGCGCGCTCTAAATCGTAGCAAGGATATACGTGGATGTGACTGTCAATGATGAATTTCATGGGCAATAAACTAACGACCCTGTAATTCATCTAAGTCCGTATATGCTTTCACCATCAACTGTTTGAACTTCGTGAAATTGAATTTCGTCCGATACAGTTCGTGGCCTTTTTTCCCCAGCCGATCCCGATGTTCAGAATCCTTGAGTAACTTGATAACCTGCTCCGCGAATGACACTGGATTCGGATCTGTGAATACCGCGGTAGTGTCATCCAGTATTAAACGATTGGGCGGCGTGTCGGTTGCGACAATGGCGCGGCCAGCCTTGAAATAATCGAGGATCTTTAGCGGCGTATTGACGCCCGATAGCCTTGGCGCCATTAGCACATCCGACGCAGCCAGGTAGTTCGGCAACTCGTCGGGGGGAATCTTGTTGAGAAATACCACCGCATCGGCCGCATTGGCCTGTCGAAGTTGCTGACTCTTACTTTCGATTTCTTCCGGAGTTCCACCGATGATGACGAAGCGGGCGGAACTACACTGCGCCACAACGTTCGGGATCATCTCGAATATGAGATCGACTCCTTGATATACTGCAAACGACCCGACAAACATTATCAACTGATCGTCAGGACTCGTGCGCAAGCGTGCCGATATATCCGCCACAATCTTGGGATCCGGTTCCACCAACGAGGACGGCACATCAAAAATATCGTGTACGGGCCCTACGGCACCCAGGGTCTTGGCCTGTGCGGCCAAACCCGGGCCCGTCCCAATTACGAGGTCGGCATGCCTGACCGTGATTGCTTCGACCCGCTTGTATAACGCAAGGATAATGTTGATAAACATCCCACCGCGATACGACATCGGGTCAGAATGCTTTTCAAAAATTGACCGGGCCCTAAACAATTTAGCGAGGATGACCGCGATGACACCCGCCTCCTCAACTCCATGGATAACGCTATAACGGTTTTTACGGCACAATCGGAACCCTTTGAACAAAAGCAGAGCATCGAATATCACTTTGTGAAACGAGGGGCCGATCGGAATATTGCTAACTTTGAAAAGGTTCGGCACCCGGTAAATTTGTATGCCCGAAATGGTCTTCTCGTCCCCGATCGGTAGGGTCAACAAATCGGTCTCATAGCCCGACTCGCTCAGCGCTAACAAGTCGAAATTCACACGGATTGGCGATCCACGCCACTGAAAAAACGGCTGCGGACTGATAAACAACACCCGCTTCATCGAGCCAGCGGGATCCCGGGCAACTCAACATAAAATTTATGATGGCAAATAGATTGCCAACCACACCCATCGCGCATCGCTAATTCACATTATTCAGATACTTATGGCGGCCATTATATCCTTAGACTCAGCGAATCCGCATAGATTGGATTTGCACTCCGGCCGGTTGTACGCAGATTGGATGGTCCACAGTGGAGGAGCTGCCGAATTAGCCGAGACAGGGCCCTGAATAGATGGCGTCCCCAAGGGGATTCGAACCCCTGTTGCCGCCGTGAAAGGGCGGTGTCCTAGGCCAACTAGACGATGGGGACAGTGTATATTCGATATCCGACAACGCACCGCGAAGAAAATTGGTGGAGCCAGGCGGGATCGAACCGCCGACCTCTACAATGCCATTGTAGCGCTCTCCCAGCTGAGCTATGGCCCCGCGGGCCGCGTACTCTACGTACAGATTAAGACTTGGTCAACCCGAGTCCGCTGCGGTCGATTCGATAAAGGCAATCGCACGCTTCAGTCGGCCCAGTACCCGGGCTTGGCCAATGAGCCACAGCGTCACGTCGATCGACGGCGAAACGACTCCGCCGCTCACCGCCACGCGAACGGGCTGCGCCAATTTACCAAACTTTAAGCCCGCAGTGCCCGCCACGTCCGCGATCACGCTATGCAGCGCCTCGACATTCCACTCGTTCATTCTTTCTATGTGTTCCGCAAGCCCGACCAGCGCGGGCAAAACGTTTGCGGTGAGATGTTTCGAGCCGGCTTCCCCGTATCCGTCCGCATCCCGGTAGAAATACTCACTCTTATCGACGAGCTCGACCAGGGTCTTGGCTCTCTGCTTCTGCGCGGTAACGACATCGACCAGCGCCGGGCCATTACCGGTATCGAGCCCCCGCGCCGCAAACAGAGGCTCGACCCGCTTGGCGATGTCTTCCGGATCGCCCGATTTAATGTAGTGCTGGTTAAGCCAATCGAGTTTCTCCGAATTGAATATCGATGCTGATTTGTTAACGTCTTCAATACGGAACAACTCCATCAACTCATTTATTGAGAAAACTTCTCGATCGCCGTGCGACCATCCCAGCCGGACCAAGTAATTCAACATAGCCTCGGCAAGATAACCGGCGTCGCGATATTCCAGGACGCTGCCGGCGCCGTGACGTTTCGACAACCGTTTACCGTCAGCCCCCAATATCATTGGCACATGCGCAAAGCGCGGCACCAGTGCGCCAATGGCGGCAAACAGGTTGATTTGGCGAGGCGTGTTGTTGAGGTGGTCGTCGCCCCGAATTACGTCGGTTATTCCCATATCGGCATCATCGACCACGACGGTGAAATTATAGGTCGGGGTACCGTCGGATCGTTGAATAATTAAATCATCCAGTTCCGTATTGCTGATGACGACACGCCCCTGGATCTGGTCGTCGATGACCACATTACCCTGTAACGGATTCATGAAACGCAGCACGGGCTCGACACCAGCCGGGGGCGGCGACTGACGGTGCCGGCAACGACGGTCGTAGCGCGGTTTTAATCCCTGCGCCACCTGTTCCGCACGCATATCATCAAGTAGTTGCTTCGAGCAATAACAATGGTACGCCTTGCCCTCGGCCAACAGTCGATCACTGGCCTCGCGGTAACGGTCAAAGCGACGCGATTGATAATAAACAGGTTCGTCCGGTTCGAGCCCTAACCACGTCATGCTTTCAAGAATAAGCGCAGCCGAAGCATCGCTGGAGCGCTGACGGTCCGTGTCCTCTATGCGCAGCACAAACTGTCCGCCATGTCGCCGAGCATGCAGCCATGAAAAAAACGCCGTACGAACTCCACCGATATGGAGGTCGCCGGTAGGGCTGGGAGCAAAGCGGGTGCGGACAGTCATGACGAATTCGAGTCAGTGTAGCGCGGAGATTTTATGCCAAGCACGAACCAAAAGGGTAGCGCGGTGAACCCGGGCGCTACGGCGATGTACGGCATTGGCCTCTAAACATCGCAACCCAAGCCGTATATAATGCCGAACACACACCAAAAAGGGCGATTAGCTCAGTGGGAGAGCGCTGCCTTCACACGGCAGAGGTCGCAGGTTCGAAACCCGCATCGCCCACCATAAAATCAAATACTTACGCGGCCACCTAAGACAACCCAATTTCTCGTAAGGACGTGGTAAGGACAAAGTGACCGCCACGCCGCGCGTAATACACGGCACGCATTGCCAAGCCCGATGTTAGATCGTCGCTCCTGCGCGATCTGACGCTGTCTCGTTTACAATCCCTGCGTGTTCCAACCCCACGACACCGTCCACGACGTATTGCGCTGGGCTTACTCGCTCGAAGCACGGATTGTTTACCCAACGACCCCGCTTGACCCGTCGCCGCGCAGCACCGATGGCAACTCACTAACGTTGCACGAACGCCGCGCCGAAGCCGCGCTCGTCATTGCGAAAGTTGACCGCTATACCCATCCCCCGCAGCGCGATCTGCTCTACGCGTTTTACACGGTGCCGGTCGGCATAGCTCTGCAAAATCGAAAAACGCGGTGCTGTACGGTCGTCGCCGATTGTTTGAATGCCGATTTACACAAGCCGCGCTGGTGGCTGGTCGATGCAGTGCGAACGTGGTGCCATTGTTCACCCGTACACACGCGGGAATGGTGGGCGCAACATCTCGGCTTGTCCACGCGGACGTTGCAGCGGTGGCAAGCCGTCACGTATGACCGGCTCGATGATTTACTCTTGGGCGCGAATGGGGGGCTTGAGTCGTATCTGACCACCCCCTCACCCGGCGGCATTGGATCGATACATCCAACAAAATCAAGTTAGCTACAATGTTATGGAGCGATGCATCATGCCGATACCTACAATTTGCAAGATGGAGAAACTCAGTCTTAATTCATTGATGGCACACCGTCTAATACGGGCGGTTGCCAATCAGGATCAGGACCAAGGCCCGCTATTTGCTAATTATCTCCGAAACTACAGTCGCCTAGTCGATAAAGCAGTTCGAGAACATAACTCGGCGCACTCGTCGATTCTCGCCGATGCAAATTCGCAGCATACTGGATCGATTGATTGGTTCCGTACCATCGACTATCTAGAAAACTGCATTT
>Ga0224512_10001748_pt1 | contig 20528 bp, 13 predicted proteins | sample SF_May12_sed_USG_4_FD_169103 | JGI IMG/M metagenome (GOLD analysis project Ga0224512, IMG submission 169103) | Sediment microbial communities from San Francisco Bay, California, United States - SF_May12_sed_USGS_13 | ecosystem: Environmental > Aquatic > Marine > Sediment | place: USA... | reverse complement strand
CGGATTTTGTTGGGTTAGAGGTAGGAAAGAAGAAAGTCTGGCTAAATCCAAGCACCGGTATGGCTATTGTATTTCCAAGTTGGTCGGAACACTGGGTGCATCCATACTGACACAGTAATCGACGAATTTCGGTCGGATACAATATCAATGTAATTAGAGTCATCGACCAATAAGCGGGTCGTATAATTACAACGATTCAGTTCACGGCAAAAGACCGGATTGCAGCGTGATCGGCCAACTAAATTTACGGCGCAGGCATGACAATCTTAAAACCACGGACATGGCCGGTTGTCGAATTGTTGATGGATTCAGTTGTGATATAAAAGGTTGAAAAATTGCGCTGATTAATCCAGTGCCGGGTGTTCTAGAGCCATGTTCGTTTCCGAATTCTGACTATGCCTGTATCGACCTACAGAGATGTAGGTAATGACTGAGAGCACAAACCCGACTCCTTGCCGGGGATTCGCGGTGTGAGCCCCGGGCGAATTGTCACTGCGTAGAGTACGCTCAGAATCGATTAGCCAATCATCCGAAAGATGCTAAGAATGCAACCGAATTCGGCCACTGCGTTCAGAACTCGATCCGCACTCCGGCATCGACAGTAGTATTACTAATGTTATCGTGTGCTAACACTGTTTCAACGCTGACGTATGCTCCGATGTTATCGCCAATGGTCGCGGTAAACCCGAAACCGATGTTGAAATAGTTCTTATCGGGTTCGTCTGTAGGCACGATGAATGGAACATCCGGAGCTTCGAGAAAGCGCACATTAAGCTCGCGCGCGTCGTCTTTTAGCTGATTTTCCAATTCGATATGAGCGCTGGGGATAAATGCCCCCCAAGGTTGGTTAAAGGCTCTCGAAACCTCTGCGCCGATCGCTAATGTCGCTGAATCAACGGACTGCTCATCGATTGCAAGGGCCAACCCACTGCCACCAGTCTCCTCATAGGCATCGATACTTACGTTCACAAATTCGAGTCGCAAGCGCGGGCTAACAAGTAAGGTCTCACCGATAACCTTCTCCATTCCCGCGTTCACGCTGAAAGCGAATATGTCGCCGCCGGTGGTGCCCTGCGTCTGCGTATTTACTCCTGGAAATCGGATGTTGCGCTTGGTTTCATAATCATTGTCGCCAAGACTAATGACGGCGTCGAGAAACATACTCTCCGGCACGTAGAAACTGCCGTATACGGATGCAACAAAAGAGTCCGTTTCGACGATTCCGCCGTCAAAGTCAAAATCGGCATCGCTGCTGCCGAGCCCTAACGCGCCCCCCAGCACTGTGTCCGGACTCAATAAATAATCGACACCGAATGTGATGCCCTGAGTGTCGAAGTCAAAGCCGGCCTCGCGCTCCGTCGTATCTTTATCGCCGAACCCGATTCTGCCGTTGATAAAAATGCCTAGTTTGCTCGGGGTCGCTAATTCGTCGCTGCTGGCCCCGCCGCCGGTGTCCCCCCTTTTTATCGTCGAGCCGAAGAATTCACCCAGCGGTAGGTGTTCTGTATTTATGTTCAACGACAAGTCGCTTACTTCGACCAGGCCTCTGGCACCGCTACGCAGTGACAATAATCGTGCCAGGACATTGGTGAGCTGAGTGCTGCCGTGTTCGACGGCTTGAGTACCTTGCGCAGCAATCTCATCTGGCGCGATCTGTTGCAGCGCGCCGGCGACCTGGTTCGGGTTCAATCGCGCCAATTTGACGCACTGAGCGCGTAACGAGGGGCTTTGCGTGGTCGTACACACCTCCTCGACAGCTTCGGCAGCGCTCATCTGAGTTTCCGTTTGATCCTCACCGCCGGCAACACCGGGGCCGACCAGTACGGTGACGGTCGCGTTGGCCTGTGTAATTCCATCGCTAATTGTATAGACGAACGAATCAGATCCAACAAACCCCGGGTTTGGTATATAGGTGATCGAGTCACCATTAATTACGGCGTTGCCGTTCGCGGGAGTCGTGACTCCAATAATAGTGACTTCGAGTCCACCAAAAATCTGATCGTTCTCTAATACATCAATGGTCACCGGCGTACCGGCCTGGGTGGTGATTTTATCGTCGGCGGTTAACGGAGCTTCACTTGGATCGTCATCCTCAATTATCAACGTTGCGCTCGCTGCATTTACGACCGTGAAATCGCAATTAACACTCGTTATAGCGGCAGTAATGTTGATAGTTTCGGTTGGTTCTCCGAGGGCGTCGTCCAAGATATCTATGTTTACTGTGTCAAACAAGATGTCGCCTGCCGCCACGATCGCACCGTTTATATTAAATATTTCCATGGCGGAAAAGTCTTCCCCGCCAGTGGCCGTGCCGGTGGTCCGCGTAATCCCGGTAACACTGCAATTTCCGGAATCACCTGCGCCAGCGGTTAATCGGTATTCAAAGGCGACCGCGCCTTCGTCTTCACCCACTGAAATTGTACCGGGAACGAGCGTTAGGGTGGCGCCGAACGCGGTCTCGACGGCCAACACGAAGCTAAACGGAAGTATGAACAGGAGACGACAAAAAAGCGATGATTGTCCTCGCCGATGCTCCTGGCGGGATACAAATGGTAGTGCCAGGGTTAGCGCGTTTCGTTCAGTGCCCATCCCGTACCTCCTCACGAATCCAAAATGGCAAAACTATTGCCGGTTCGTACGCCTTGGACCAATTTGCAACGCATATGCCCACAAGCCATACCTGTCACGTAGCTTTCGCACTCGCGAATCTATTCTCCCCGTGGCCGGAATTCTCGGCGGCCGAGATAGAGATGGAGCGGTGTCCATAGGTGTAGCCTCGTATTTTATACACCACTCCGAGGAGGCGCACAATGGGATTTAGGGAATACGTATCGATGATGCCCATCATTCGACAGACATGACACTTGTTGGTCTTAAGTAAATAAGAGTAGCGGTAATTGAAATCGCAGGTCCACGATCGCAGGTTTCGATAACACGGAATGAATCCGCTGTGTTTAATCGGGCGGTGACATCATGTCGTCTATAAGCTCCGCGTAGCCCGGACAAAGTAATGAAAGGTGGAATAGTACGGTTGCCATAAGTTGGTAATGGAATCTTTACTCTATCAATGGTGTGCTGAACTTTATAACGGGGCATGGGGGAGTCGTATATGCGCGGGAATTAGGCGCGGGCTACGGCCACATCGGCAGTTTCAGGTCAGTCGCATTTGATTTACGGGAACGCGACCATGAAGTCATATTTGTTCTTAAAGAGCTTGACCATGCTAAGTATTGGCTCAGGCGCAATAATTTCCTAAGTACATTTGCCGAGTTGGATCACTATCACTATTGCGACCGTGCCGATGCTCGTTATTGGGGGCCAGCTCTAAACTTGAGAAAAGGCGTACTGACAGTTTGGCCGATGCTCCACGCCAGGCGAATATTTGTCTATCTCTACAATAATTATCCGCACCCGGAAATGATTCTTCAACGGTTAGGTACGATACATGCGAGCATACTTGTGCACATCGCTGGTGATTCTGTGGAGTTAATGCACAAGCACCAGAGCCCAAATGTCCACATCATTGGCAAACCCGTTCGGTTGCGTTCGGTTATCTAAGGTGATCGAGCAGTGTGATATAGGGGCAGATCACGGAGGGTTTTCGACGCGTGCTGCCATGTTGCTTGGCGGCAAACCGGTGCTTGTGTTGCCGTACCATATTGGGTAGTTGTTTACGGCCCACGGGTCGCTGAGTTCCGGGTTGGAATCGTCATACTTTCGGAAAAAATATCCGAATTATCGGAAAAGCATCGAACAACTCCTTGATGATTCGAAACTAAAGGAGAACGCTGAGAGTTTTGCGGGCAAATACGCTGATTTCGATGTCAATAAACGTAACGAAGCGATCGTAAAGCGTTGCGAGCAACTGCTGGCAGGAGACTAAACTATTAAATCCGGCGCCTCCACACGGTTGGTTCGTCGGGGGGGCGGTAAACCTCGTTAAAACGGACGCCGGAGCCGGCATTCGCGGAGCAGCGCCTGCGGCTGCGAAGGTTAGAATAGTCTTGCTATAATTTCATGCGCAGCCGGTTGTGTTTGCTTACAGGCGGTGTTTGGCGCGAGTATTGAGTCTTAGTACGGTCCAGGTCAGGGCATGCTGTTTATGGGTGTTTGAGAAGGGATGGATCGAACGGTCGGAGAAGATCCTGGTGATGGAAGGCGACGACAAAACGGTCTTTAGGGCTACGGCAGGGCGTGGACCTATTGACACGGCGCGCTCCATCACCATCCGGTTTCAAGCTGAAGCCGGAACCGAAACACGTATGCAATTCACCCGTGAATTCATCGTGGGGCGAGGTCAGGCATGCGACGTGCAAATCGACAGCGACATGGTCAGCCGGCGCCATCTGAGAATCTATCCGCATGGAAACGTGTGGTGTGTCCAGGACCTCAATAGCGCGAACGGGACGTATCTTAATATGCGTCGCATCGTTCAAGCTGAGCTCGCCGACCGCGCGAGCCTGAGGTTGGGAACGTCAGGCCCGTATATCGAGTTAGAAACGGCAGTATTTACCCCACCCGAATTTCCGGCTGCCAGTCCACCTGCGGAGTCGCTCACGCAACTCGTTCAGCACTATTTTGAGCCCGGTGGCGATATTCAGGCCGGCGACCGAACTAAAATGATTCAGCGTGCGTTTAAACGGGTGTCAAAGAAACAGTCTCGGCGCTATATCACGGTAATTGGTGTGGTGGCGATTTCATTTTCTATCGCGCTTGCGGTTTTGGGTTTCGAGTATTTTCGCCTGCAGGCAGATGTCGCTAAGTTTGAAGCCGAGATGGCGGACTTGTTTTACGAGATTAAGGATCTGGAGCTGGCATTGGCCGAAATACCGGTTGAACAGTCGGCGATAATACGTACCAAGCTTGCCGAAAAAGAAGCCAGTTATGATGATCGCCATGACGAGATGACCAACCGGCGTGGGGATACATTTCTGAGCCGTTTAGGTCTGGTTGAGAAAGAACCGATAAGTCCGGTTGACAAACTTATTCTACGTATGGCGCGTGTCTTCGGGGAGTGCGAGTATTACGTTCCGGAGGAGTTTTCTGCCGAGGTAAAAAAATATATTGCGAAATGGAAAAGTACAAAACGACTCCCAAATGCCATTGCAAGAGCACAAAACAATGGGTATACGCCAATTGTTCAGGAGGTCATGCTGGGCCAATATCTCCCTCCGCAGTTTTTCTATCTGGCACTACAAGAGAGTAATTTTAATAAGGACGCGATCGGACCGGAGACACGCTGGGGAATTGCAAAAGGAATCTGGCAATTTATTCCCGACACAGGAAGACGGTATGGTCTACAACCGGGGCCGCTGTTGAAGGAGCGAAAATACGATCCGCGGGATGATCGCTTTGACTTCGCGAAGGCGACGCGTGCTGCCGCAAGTTACCTCAAGGATATATACACTACGGAGGCGCAGGCGTCCGGTCTATTAGTTATGGCCTCCTACAACTGGGGAGAAAATCGCGTGCGAAAGATTCTTCGCGGGATGCCCGAAGATCCACGCGAGCGGAATTTTTGGAAACTACTGAAAGAACATGATATTCCAAAACAAACTTACGATTATGTATTACATATATTCTCTGCGGCCGTGATAGGCGAGAATCCGCGGCTGTTTGGATTCGAATTCGACGATCCGCTAAAAGAAATCTAGCCTGGGGCTTGGTTTCTGATCGCCAAACATCACTACGACGAAGCTTGTTTCGGTTCTATGCGTCGTTGCGGTTACGGGTGCAGCGCGATCAGCTTGTCAGTGCACGGAGTCCGTAACGTGCTTAGTACATTCAATTCGCGCTGTCCGAAGCCATAATTTCGGCCCGTTACGCACCTCGGTTAAGTGATCGCCGGTAGGCGTCAATTTGTGTATCCGCAATTGTCAGTGTTCATTGAGGACTGCCGTCGTTCTTTGAATCTGGCGTTTGTACTTTGAAACTCTCCTAAGCGGCCGGTACGAAAAAGAACTGACCAGTCTCATGGCCGGCGTGCTTGATGGGTGCGTATTCCGGTACCTGTTCAATTCCCAGTTGGGCGGCCTTTTCCGTAACGGTCTGTGAAATCTGACGAAATACACTGTAGCCCTCGATGATTTGATCATTCTCCCGCAGCGCCGTGAGGAATGCCTGGGCGAACACCGAGTTAGTGCCGCCGCCTTCGTCAAGGACCGGTTGCAATCCTCCGGATGTCAATACCGTGCGGGACTTATTCTTAGTCATTAAACGCAGCCATTTTTCGCGTAACTCGGGCGGCATATTGACATCGACTCGGGGAACGGCAGACCGCGACATCGCCCCCGAATAGCAGGAATCTGCGATGACCATAATATGTCGAGCGGTCATCGTATTTATCAGGTCCGTTATCGAAATATTAGAGATCCAGTTCGCGGCATTGCCAGGTTCGGCATTCACGGGCAACCAGTAGCCTCGATCATTAATCCGGTCGAGATCCCCATGGCCCGCATAATATATGAGGAGATTATCTTGCTCGGTCATCCGCTCGCCGAGCTGGTAAAGTGCTGACAGGATGCTGTGACGGTCTGCGTTGAGCAGCAAGGTAGTCTGAAAGTTATATTTTTCGCGCAGCGTCGCTTCAACCATGCGTGCATCTTTGCTCGCCGTTTGGAGCCTCGGTAGTCGAGTGTAATCATCATTTCCGATAACGAGGGCGTGATAGCTTCCGAAATCAATGTCACCCGTCTCGGGAAAAATGGGGGTCGATTCTGGTGTAGGTTCCGCCGGAGCCGATGCCAGCTGTGGAGGGGTGATAACAAAGTCGATTACGGTGCGTCTGCCCTTATTATCGATCGCGACAAGACTTACGGGAGTCTCCTTGTTCCCCACAGGGACCCAGACCCGAAAACTGCCACTCTGATCAACTTCCTCAAACTGATCATTGACGTTGAAGGTCAGCAAACCAGCCGGCGCCGAGACACGACCGACAATTTCGGTCTGTTCGGCCGGAGAACGTAGTCGGACAGCTGGTGTCCCGCGGGTAGCGGCTACGGTTAGCGCCGGTTCGATAAGTTCTATGCGCGGTCCGATCTTGGCTTCCTGCTGCGCACTCTCCAATTCATCGAGCTCGCCGCGATAATCTTCCGTCTGCTGTACAAGGACATCGGCTTCGTCGCTCCGCTCGTTGAGTTCCAATTGCCGATCCTGCAACTGTCGTTCTACCTGCTCGCGATCAAGGTTGCTGATTTCGGGGGACGACGGGTCTTCATCGAAGATAGTCTTGAGACGTTGTAATCGCTGGAGTTCTTTCTCTAAGGCTTGTTTGTCTTTTTGAACTCCGCTCAGCTTGCTTTGGGCGTCGGATAATTTTGTTCGCGCGTCATCGGCTTCGTGCTGCAGTCGGGTCACATCCTCCCGAAGTTTTTCGAGTTCTTTGTCTTGGGAGCCAAGATCGATTGAAGACGCGAAGTCGATGTCTTCGGTCAGACCGGAAGACTTTCGATACCAATTTAACGCTTCCGTCAAATCCTGCTCGACTCCGAGCCCCTTTTCATAGAGATAGCCGAGGTTAATTTGTGCCCGGCTATAGCCTTGATCCGCGGCCTTGTAGTACCACTCGAGAGCGAGTACATAATTCGGTTCGACGCCAAATCCTTTTTCGTAAATCTCGCCCACATAGGTCTGCGCCTCCGGGTCGCCCGCTTCAGCTCCTTCCAGCCAGACGTTGAGTGCGGTTCGATAATCGGCGCGGTCATAGGCTACGTAGTCTCCCCCGCGAATCTCACAGTCGAGGGCTGAAGTCTTGGTCGGGCGGCGGGGCTCAAGATAGGTTAGCGACTGCCCCAATTTGCGGACCCGCCCTGGCAACACACAATCCACTACGAGGAGCTTATCGGTATCGTGGGGGGATATTGTGGCAGGATCAATGGAGACCGATGCGGGCTCAATCAATTCGGACGCGCAAGCACTCAAGATCAGCGCTAGCGCGCCGACTACTCCGAATCCAAATGGCCGCGAACTGAGTGCCATCGTTCGCCGTTTCCCTATGTCGTTGTTATCGTGATTTTGGCCTAATAGAAGCACCGGGGTCCGTCTATGATGTAACATTTGGGGCTGTGTTGGCAACCTCCGTATGGATATCCGCCGTGTTGTGGAGCCTCGAACGAACGGCCGCCGAGCGCTTATATCGCACTTCGCGAATGCGAATTTTTGTAGTGAGTGTTTTTACCTCGATCTCAGCGATAGCCTGTATCTCGCCCGCTGCCCGCTTTGACCATCAAGCAATCGATTACGGATTTACCCGCGATACAGTAGTCGGTACAGAATTTTCCCACGCTGTCTATCGCAACACGACCAGTATTTCGGCCGGTGCGCTTCACGTTTACCTCGGCAGTGATGGTTTGCCGTGGGCAACTAGCCATCGTATCTCGCAAGACCCGACTCCCCGTCGGCCACTTATGCTCCAGTTGATGGCGCTGGACGATAAGCCAAGTATCTATCTCGGCCGCCCGTGCTACCATGGTTTGGCTCGTACACCGCCATGCGCTGCGATTCATTGGACACATCAGCGCTATTCCGACCAAGTGGTTACCAGCATGGCTAGCGCGCTAACCAGAATATCGGAAGCCAATGAACTCGAACGGCTAGTGCTATTCGGCTATAGCGGTGGTGGCGCTCTTGCTGTGCTGTTGGCGGAACGGCTCCCCAAGACCGATGCCGTCGTCACCATCGCCGGCAATCTCGATCCCGATGCATGGTCGTTGCGGCACGGTTTCTCTGAATTGAGAGGGTCCCTAAACCCGGCGTATCGGTCACCACTGGCTGATCGCATTCTTCAACTACACCTTGCTGGAACGGACGATCAGATAATGCCCGTTGAGTTGATCGAAGTGGCGATGCGGCATCGGCCTACCGCAGCGGTTCTAGCCATTGACGGATTTGACCACCGGTGTTGCTGGAGTGCGTTATGGCCGCATGTTCTCGAGGCATTAGACGCCAATGATTGGACCGGTTTTGAGAGCTTCGTTAATGGCAGATATCGATAGGCCGCTCAATTCCAGGATTCAGTTCTCGCGTAATATTTTATCCAGCGACTGCAACTTGTTATGGTTGGGGTCAACACCAAGACCGAGGGCAATATATTCACGAGCCATATTATCGTCTTTGTCCTTAATCGCCGCCCGCGCCAGTTCTTCATATCTATCCGCGATTTGCGCAATACCTTTTCGGGCGCCCTGGTCACGCGGATCGATTTCAAGAATCCTCTTGTAGATATCGTAGCCACTATCTCCGGGCGGTGCTGCTAGGAATCCCGCAGCCATATAAAAATCCGCTACCTCATGCAGATCTACAATTTGCGCTTTTTGTTGTTCCGTCAATTCAACAGGAGGCGGTAAGTCGTCTTGACCGCGTTCGTAAATATAATAGCCGCCCAACGACAGCAGCATTAAGGTCAAGACAATTGTTTGCCCACGCAGGCGTTTTGTTGGTTTGAACGAATTTAAGAACGTCAGGACGTCCGCTGTGCGATCCTCCCGCTCGAATGCTAAGCCGCGATTGAGAGCCGCCCACTGCCGACGTTTAAGACCTTTGATTTGCGCCGGCTTCATGCCGGCGTCTCGCGCTTCAACGGCCGGTTTTCTATTAAACGGATGCGCCCCGGCCAGCAACTCGTAAGTGATACAGGCGAGGGCGTAGATATCATCGCGCGCGTCCGGTTCCTGGCCCTCCAGCATCTCGCAACTCGCGTACGCCGGTGTTAATGCGCTGATAGACTCTTGTTCATCTGTGCCGGGTTTCTTCTCCTCGCCTTGTTTCAATGCTCTGGCAATTCCGAAGTCAAGCACCTTCACTACGTTATCTTGTGTGTGAAAAACATTGCCCGGCTTTAGGTCGGAATGAATTATTTGCTTCTTGTGGGCATAAGCCAGCGCCTGCACAATGCCCTCAATGAAAGGCAGTGCCTTACGTACCGGCATGCCTTGTGGTTGAGCATTTTTCACAACACTGTCCAATGTTGTGCCTATGAGCTGCTCCATGGTCATGTAGATGGTGTTTCCGTCGCGGTCGAAGTCGTAGACCGTAATAATGTTGGGGTGTGCCAGGCTTTGGGCTTTTTGCGTTTCCCGTTGCAGTACCTTAAAGGCAGCCGCGTGAGCTTTGAATTCTTCACCTAGGACTTTAATGGCGATGTACGGATTCTCGTCGTGGGCTTCTTCTTTGCGGATGTCGCGTGCTTTGTAAACTACGCCCATTCCACCAGTGCCGAGCACCTCCTCGAGTACGAATCGCTCTTTAATGACAGATCCGGGTTTTAATGATCGTTGGCGACTGGTATCGACCGTTTTCCGCTGTGGGGTGACAACTGTCGCGGAGTCGGCGATTACCGTTTTAGCGTCGCGCGAGGATGGTGGTGGCGACGAGGTCTCGGAAATCGATTCAGGGTTTACGATTCGCGTCGGCGCATCTGCCCGGTGTCTATGGCTGTCCACAGCTGCATCGATTTCCCCTGATATGATACGGGTCGGTGCTTCTGGTTCGAATTTCTTTGCATCCGGCGACGGTCCGAAGTGGACAACAGTCTTGGCCATGTGGCTGTCGGTAGTGGCATCGTCAGTATTTTGAAGGCGCAATGACAGTAGCCGGAATACGTGATCCGGCAAGGTGTGTTCGTTGTGGAACTGTTGGAGTTCGGTGATCAATCCGGTAATGGATACGGAAGATTCTGATAATCGGGCATCAAGAGCACGTACCAGTGCCTCAAGGGGTAGATTACCGTCGCCGAAGGCCTCGAGCTCTGAAGAGAAAGTCGTCATATGTTTGTGAGCGCAGTGGGTCGCTACCGAATCGATCGAGTCGAGCTTATTTCAAAATTGCCGCGCTTGCCGATAAAACGTGAGAACTCGTATGAAATCGACATTGGCGCCCGCTTAACCGCGGCCGTTAGTGATTACGCTTCAGCGAGTTGCACAGCGACAAGCGTAATATTATCTCGGCCTTCACGCTGCAGAGCCAGCTCTTGCAGGTCCGCCACGATGGATTCCGGTTTACCGGCAGCGATGATATTCGCCATCTCATCTTCGGAAACCTCTTTGTAAAGCCCGTCACTACATAACAAAAATGCGTCCCCTTGCTGCATGTTCTCGATACGAATATCCACGCCTAATTCATCTTCTGCACCGACAGCCCGCGTCAATGTATCGGCGGCGGAGCTAGTGTCTGAATATTCGGACGAATCAATTCCACTGTCGAGGAATTCTTGCATGAGAGTATGGTCGTGGGTGATTGCCGTAAAACAACCTTGGCGCAATCGATAAATTCTACTGTCGCCTACCCAGAGGCACGCGCACTGATCGGCAAACCCCAGCAATACCGCTACCGTGCTGCCTACGATTTGATGTTGGTAATTCTCGGCGGAGGCCTGGCGTAAACGCCGATTCGCATTATTTAGTTCAACGATAGTGGACTGAACGAACTCGTCGAGATTTGTCGTTGGAAGTACATGGCTTAGCTGTTGGACAATCGTTTTACTGGCTTCTTCCCCGGCCTCGTGGCCACCCATGCCGTCGGCCACAGCCCACAATCCTAGTTCCGGCAGATCCAGGCACGCGTCCTGATTAATTTCGCGGACTCTACCGACGTGGGTACTCGATGCCGATTGCCAAACTAACAGGTTCCCTCGGTTCACGGTATCGTATCTGTGTTGTGTGGTTCATTCGAGGTCGCGGGGCCGACCAAAACTTGCCGGTTATTCCAACCCCACCGACTCCAGTCGCCGTCCAGCAATGCGGCAAAGCCGGAGGCGGCCGGTAGCTCGGCTGAAATTAATACGCAGGGCCGGACGTGTTCGGATCCGCGGGTCCACCACAAGCTCAATCGCGATATTTTATCCAGGAGTAGCTGCCGCGCTAGATATAGACTGCTTCGATTAAACTGATCGGGGGGTTCTACTTCCATAATCCAGTGGTCCGCCGACGCACTGATAGCGCCGCCGATATCCGATGGCTGTGATCCTTGGTTATGTTGGTTCGTCGGGGGAGGCTGGAGTGCTGCCACATTTTCGTTAAAGTCGACATTTTCAGGATTATTCTCAAGTACCGATAAGGCCACTCGCTCCAGGTCCGAAAACCATTCATCATCCCCTTGCGCAAGTATAAATAGCTGAGCGTTTCCAGCGATGGGTGCCGCCAAGGTAAGTGGATAGTACCGGCCGATCTTGTCGACACTTGGCAGCATGAGGCCGGCCCAGGCTTGATCTCCGCATATGCCTTCGGACACCCCAAACCGCCAAATAGGACTGGTTAGATACGCATCCAGCCAGTTATTTCCGAGCTGTGACTGGCTCGAACCGATTCCACTCTGCAGCCATTGATCCCAGCGGTCGATGAAAGAGCGTGGGAGGTGCTGCGTTATAAAGTCCCCGTTTGTGGGCGCTTTTCCGAAATAGCCCACACAGGTGTGATCTTGCGTCGGGTCAAAGGGCATCCGGGCATTGGAACTTATGCAATTCAACGCTTGAGAATGGATTATTGACGCTGCCGGCGCGCAATTGATATCGCGCCTCTAAGCCCGCCGCCGATAGTGTGATAATGATTTTATCCGCACCTTTGAGGCGGTCCACAGTCGATTCATCGAGCAACTCAAACCAAGCCCAAGGGCCACGCTTTATCACGCTGGTGCTGCTCGCACCAATCCGGTCAAAAGTCACTCTCACCTCCGCGGTGTCGTTCGGCCCGGGCCACTCCATCGCTATTTCACGTTGAGGTCCGTGTCGGTAAGCCGTCTGTTGTCCGTGCAGATCCAGCAGAATACTGCTCACATTTGGAGCGAGGTATAACGGTTTAAGGTGAAACCGGACTTTTGGTTGTTGCCCGCCTTCCTGAAAAAACATGCCCTTTACAATGGCGGCGCGTTTCAATTGTGCGATCGTCTCCGGCTCTAGGCCGAGATTCCGATGGTCGCGCTCCCGCATCGTCCAACGCGCCGAATCGACAAATGGTGCCAAGTATCCCTGGATAAATTCGTCGATTGCGCCGCCTTCGCCAAAAAATCTACCGAAGTCCGAAAACGTAACGACTTCTCGTGAATCGCGTCGTAATGGATATCGATCGAGGAGGCTGGCTTGACATTGGCTGAGCACCGTGGACTGCCACAGGGAATTTAGGTGTTGGCGCGCGCTCATAAGGATCATTCCCCAGCTCTCGAGCGTGGCAAATTCGACCAGATTTTGCACCGGTTCCGGCGATCTGTTTGCTTCATTGCGCAGTTTTTGAATAACGTCTGACTCGTCTTTGCCCTCCATTCGTGTTCTTGCTTCGACAAAAGCTCTTTCTTGTGGGTCAGATGCCTCGGCGATGTCTCGAACATATCCGCGCAATTCTCGAAGCTGTTTCACGAGTTCCGCCAAGGGTGAAGGCTCGTCGTCGCTACTGCGAAGCAGCTTATGGACTTGCGCAAATTCGTCCTGAACCGGATTCCCGTCTCCCGCTACGAATTCGCTGACTGCATCGAATTGCTCAAGTACTCCAGCTAACCGCGGTCGCTCAAGCTGAGTGTGATAGGTTATTGCCTTGGTGAGTTCCTCCAGTGGTGACCCTGGGCTGGATAAGACCTCAAGGACATTGGCCGCGTCGCTGAGGCTTTTGAACGGACGGAGTTGAACACCGGCAAGATACCGGTTCCATCGGTCGATGTAATTGGAGTAATACCGTCGTTCTACGTCGCGTAGTATTTGTTCAGGATCCGCCTTGTCGAGCTCACGTTCTTTCCCTTCACAAAGTCGGCGTAACTCCTCAATCGCATCTTCGGTTGCCGCTCGACCATCTTTTTTAATTACTTCATGGTAACCGTCGTAGGTATAGAACCCCGGCACCGACCGTGCTCGTCTTGCGCCATCCAACGACTGAAGCACGTCCTTCGCTTCACGACCCAAACTCGCGACGGAAAACGCTTTGATGTTCGCGGCGTCTGCTAATTGTTCGAGTCGAACGTATACTTGCTCGGGAAGTGCCATACCACAGATAAGACCGCGAGCCCGCGCCATCAGTCCTTCGTCCAGATGCTGCGGTGCTATTGTCCCCGATAGAAGTGCATCCAGATGAGCGGTCAGTTGGCGTCGTTCCTCAGGCGCTCCCGGAAGATGTTGCTGCCAATCCCGCGTAACCCATGACCGAAATCGCTTCTTATTAAAGGTGTCGGGCTCACCGAGCATTAAATAGATGTTGAGCGATTTGTACATATCGAGAATCTCGCCAACATTATTTTGTTCGTCCGCCGCTAGACGAATACTGCGTTCCAATCGTTGTTTTACGTGGGACACCAATATCCGATCCAAGGAGCGTTTGTACGCTTCGTTGGAGGCACTTCTTAAGTTGAACCCCTGGTACAGACCCATGCCCATTAGGCCAGGCGCATCATCGCCATAGACCGTCGCCACATCTCTAGCGCTCTGTAGCGCCGGCAACATTTCCTCAACGCCGGGCCGCCTACCCAGGTTTGCCGCGATGGCTTGAAAATTCTCGATTCGGGTATCCAATTTGCCGAGGCGAAGTTCGCTTCGAGTAAAGCTAACAGACCAGGCAAAAATAACCCCAACCGTAATGGCTATAACGCCGGCGTATGCGCCTCGTTGAATCCATAAGCGTAGCCGCTCGTGGCGGATATTCCCGGACGATAGCTCCTCTTCGGGGAAAATTACGTTACGGAGCAACCGGTTTATAAAAAATGAACGCGGCCGTCCTGTGAATCCGGAGGACGATTGCGGGCTGAGCCCAAAGGTGGCGGTGAGGCTACCCATGATTCGATCCAGGGGACTTCCTTCTTGTGTGCCGCTAGTGAAATAGACGCCCCTGAGCCAAGTTGGCTGCTCATACTGGCTGTGACGGAATGTTCGTTGCAGGAAATCGTTCAGCAGCGGCTTTAAGTTCGCCACCTGCTGCGGAAAACGATAAATCATATCGCGCCGATTCTGGTCGCGTTCTTGGTGGAGGCGGCTAAAAATTCTGCTATTTAGTCTTGTCAGCAGCGCATCGAACTCGCCACCAAACAAATGCACTACTTCGCCAACTTGCCGGGCGTCGCCTTCCGGAAATGTGATTCCCCAAACTTGCTCGCGTTCCTCTTTCGTTAGGTCGTCGAAATACTCGGAAAATCCAGCCACCAAGTCGGACTTGGTGAATAACATATACACAGGGATGCGCGTGCCCAGTCGCGTATACAACTCCTGCACGCGCTGACGGATGGCTTTCGTATGCAGCTCGAGCTCCTGGTCAGTCTGCGTTTGCAGATCGCTCAAGCTGACGCTAATAATGATCCCATTAAGCGGCCGCCGCGGCCGGTGTTTCGATAATAAATCGAGGAATCCAAGCCAAGTACGACTATCGGATTCCATGTGGCTGTCCTGGGTGGTATAGCGTCCAGCTGTGTCCAGCAGCACCGCTTCGTTGGTAAACCACCAATCGCAATTACGGGTTCCTCCGACGCCGCCGATTTTCTTTTCCATGTCATATGCGGCGAGCGGAAACTCAAGCCCAGAGTTTTCCAGCAACGTAGTCTTACCAGATCCGGGCGGGCCGATAATCATGTACCACGGCAAATTATAGAGATACTGTTTGCCGAATTTCCCGCGGAAATTCGTTTGCTTGAGTCGCGCTAGAGCGGCTTCGAAGCGCTCTGACAGTGCGCTCACTTCCTCCACCGACGCATCGGACATCGACGCCTGGCCGGATAAAGGCGACTCATGCGGCGTAGTAACTAACTGATCGATCATTTGTGCGTTGGCTTTGTTTGCTTTCCAACGCAGGCGCAGATTGTTGACTCCCCAGAGCACCGCAATGACCAGGCCGGCCAGCAGTCGATTAAATTCCGGCGCTAGCGGCCGCGAATTACCGATCCCAAGGTAGGGACCGCCGAACCAGATTAAGATCATCAGCGCAATGATACCGAGCGCGCCGATGATCCAGCGCTGAGTCAGAAATCGGAACAGACGTTTCATATCTTTAAGATCTACAAGCTCGCGTCACGGCCCTGCGGGTCGACCACGGCTGGACTCTTCCGATCAATTTCCAGCCGGAGCGTTCGTTGGATCCACGCGACCCATCGCTTCCAGCGCTTGCTGGGTGGGTGCCGCGGATCGCTCTAGCACGACACTAAATCCCAAAAACACCGCGAGCAATAATGCCCCCGAGACTGAGAATACGACCCAAAGCGGAACATAGCGGCGCAACCCCCCGCGTTTGCCGCCTGTACCCATCCACCGTGGCGATAGTTCTTGGTTCGGATCCCGGCGCCGTCGCAACCGCTCAAAAACTTGTCTTTGCACTTCACCGAGTTGTTCGTCTCCGCGCTGAACGACGCGGTATTGGCCTTTGAATCCAAGGCTGATGCAGATATACATTAACTCGAGCAGATCCATATTAGCATTCGGGTCGCGCAATAACTGATTCAGCACGGCGAAGAAACGTTCACCGCCCCAAGTTTCGTTGTGAAGCGTGCTCAGTAAACTTCGCGAACTCCATGCACTCGCACTTCCCCACACGGTATTGAGGACCATTTCATCCAACAACGCACAAAGAATATAACGGGCCGTGGATGTGATTTGCGGATCTATACTGTTTGCTTGGGCCTGGCTCTCAAAGCTTCGGATTTCGCTTAATACCCGTTGTTGTAGACCGCCCACATCGTCGTGGGTGATGGTGTTGCCTAATTGGCTGGCGAGAATGAGTAGTGGGTTCGCGGCAGCTACTAAGGGATTAACTCCGACGCTGGCAAAAGCTTGCTCCGGATTGCCGATAAATGCGGGCTGATTCAGCGGCGGTATCGGCGATACCGGGGGTGTGGGTGGAGCCGGTGCAATTTCCAGCGGTTTTGGGCCGCGTCCACCCGGGCTCGGAACAATAATCGTACGGTCGTCGCCGCCAGGATAGCCCGATGATTTGTCGTCGGCCACGGCAACTAATCTCTGATTGCCCAGAGCTCGAGTTGAAGGCCCGGAAATTGGTCGGAAACCTGGACACCAAGCGCCGCCGATGTTTCAAGTTTCGCCCAGTATTCGTTCTTGCGGTCAAGTTCGAAGTAAGTGTGCCCGGCGTGATAGGGAATTTCGCGTGGTGCGACCGGTAGTAACCTTAAGCCAATGCCGGGGATCGCGGCATTGACCAATTGTCGAATATGTTCGACCGGGCCGATTTTGACTTGGGTCGGAAACTGTTTTTGCAGCAGTTCCGCGCGTACGTCCGCGTTGACCGCCAGCACAAAGTGCGCTTGCGTAACAAGACTTCGATCGCTAATTCGTGCCACTCGGACGCCGTATTTATGTTCTTCCAGCGGCAGCTCGATAGCTCGTTGCTCTAATACCGTGCTCAACGAGCGCCGTAGCTGATCCGTGACTAACTTAAATGTATCCTCGAGATTATCGTGTCGATATTCCGCGTACTCGATAGGGCGTTTCTCCTCACGGGTGAAGGTGGACAGCTCTCCGGCTATCTGTATGAGCGTCTGGTACAAATGTTCAGGATGTATACCTCGTTGCTTGCTGAAATGGACAATAAGAGGCTCGAATCGATTGACAACTTGTAGTAACAAGAAATCAGCTATTTCGGATACGCCGCCACGCGCCGCATGTGTCACCCTCGTTGCCAAAGCCTCGGACCGTTGCCGCAGCAACCCCTGGAGTTCCGTGATAAATGCACGTAACGCTGGAGCGGTGGAACAGTCGATGTACGACGGCAGATACGACTCGTTCAAGATAATGCCCTGATCGGGACGAACCTCACGGATTCGTGCCACGCCTAACGATGCGAACCCGTCACGGTCTTCTGTCTCTCGCGCCAGGTGTAGTCGCGGTTGCCCTACGTATAACGTGGCCGACACGTTGCGATTCGCATTGCTATCGTTGATATCCACCTCACGCGGTGCGTATCGGGCCATTGGGTCAGTGCCCGGTGGGACGTCGGTTTCAGCGGAACCGGGACGGCGCATAGGCATGACCAAAAAAATCTCTTCGTCTTGCAAATCCTCTGTGGCTGTAATCGGAATCGGCGCCTCAGCGTCGCCGGGAAACTTAAACGGTGTGCCGTCGGGGAAAATCCCTTCACATGAGGCCAACGAGAAACTCCCAAGAGCCAGTGTTTCCTGGTCAATTTCGAGGGTCTTTATTCCCCACCCGGCTGCTTGCAGGGGTCGGCATCTCGCGTCTACAAGATTCTCTATATAGCGGTCGTGCTGTTGAAAATGATGCGGTCTAAGGAACAGCCCCTCGGACCAAATGACCTTATTATGATGCCATGACATCGCTATTTATCCGGCAAGGGTTATTGGCGCGATGTTATGACAATTGATGATCTGCGAACTTGAATCGATATGCGATTAGACCTGCGAGATCTTACTTGAACGGTTCTTGCCCATTCGGCGTCTTCGATTTGGCGGAACGCCGCAACAACACCTATGTGCCGGGTATTCTTATCTAAATCCTGACGGATCAAGCGCTCCTCGTTGGGTGCCAGTTCGTATTCTTCTCGGGCGATCAAATCACCGCCCAGTGTCTCGGATTCGTTATCGAATAGCTCAAAAAAATCCGCGGTGACAAAGGCGTCGTTCGAGGCGAGTTCATAGATGCGCACAACCACCGGAAACGCCCGCCCGCTGGCATCGGCATTGACATCCGACGATGCGACAAGTAGCGCATTCATCTTTGAAGGTGCGATTTGGCACCCGCCCATGACTAACATTGCAATGAGGCATACCAGAAGGCCGGGTAGACCTAGATTCGAGTTTTTCGGCTTCATGACAATGACACCTTTATCGTGAGTGGGGCGAAAGAACGCGGCCATCGTCGATACGAGCTCCATCCATAGTAACAGCCATCTATCTCAAAACTTCTTGCTTAACGCCGCGAGTTGCTGATCGTACGCGTCCGCGAATTCTTTACCGAACAAATGCAAGAAGTCGTTTTCCGCGTCGGCAGCGACTTGATTATATGCTTTCTTAAACAATTTCCAATACTTGGCTTCTTTGCTGCCTGGTAGCAAGTTTTCCAAAACCGAACTCTCCTCGGTCTTCTTCTCGACAGCATCCGGGTCGAGGTGGGCGACAAGTGCATTAAGCACTCCGCGAAAACCGGCTAGGACAGCCAGCTGGTGAGCTAGCAAGTCGCTAATGGCCTCATGGGTCGCGTCGACCGGAGGTAGATATCCTCTGCCAGACTCCGGGAGCAGGAGTTTTGAGATCGCGTCATGTGCATCCAGTGAAAATTTGATCGGGTTGTTCTCAACCGGGCGAACCTGGGTCCGGTCGAGGCGAAACTCGCCCTTTATGTTAGAGCGACTCGTCAATAGCTGCATTAGTCCCTCGGTCATTTCGCGGACCAACTGGCCGCCTAGGTCGAGAATCCGCGCGGCGTCGTCGGCCTGGATATTGGTATGTGCGAGTCCGGCTCCCGCTAAGAATGCTTGCACCGCAGAATTCTCACCCGTCACGGCTTGGCCGGCCGGCAAATGGGAGGCCGGCTTATTTCCGAGGGTTCCAGACATCGCCGGCTGCGCAAGCGAATTCGAGGTTGAATCAACGGGCGCGACACGGGCGTCAGCACGGCGATCCGTAGCGTCGATTGCCGGGCTCTCGGCAACCGGGTCAGGGGGGCGGAACCATTGCTGCTCCGGTGCTGCATGGTCTCCTGGGTAGCCGAGCCCATTTTGCTCGCTCCGTGGACTTGTGTCGACTGGGGAAAGAAAATCGAAGTCTGCAGGGATCAAGGCGTCCGAATTCGCGAATCCCTCCGGCTCCACAGGCTCCGGAACCGGCGGATGTGGCGGTGCATTTTGATTTTCCCAAAAGTCATCAGGAATTTCCGCGGGCCGTTGGACTGGCACCTGGTCGGCTTGGGCACCGGTGCGGGACAATGGCGTCGGTTCGCTTGGCACGACTCCAGCCACAGGGTCTGCGGTTGCCGGGTCGGTTATCGAAATACGGCACTCGTATTCGCCGATAGATAGCACGTCGCCGTCGTGAAGTTGTGGTCGGCGAGACGGGCCCACGGGATCCAACGAGTGGTTCAGGAAAGTGCCATTGGTACTGGTGTCGGAAAGGTAGTAGGCACCGTTCTCAAAGTGTATGAGCGCATGTTGATGGGAAATGATGCGATCCGGGTCTGGAAGCAAGAAATCGTTTTTTGGGCCGCGTCCTATGGTGAATGATTGTTCGCCAAATTCCGTGGATAGGCCCGTTTCGGGGCGGACGCCGCGGTAGTGCGTGACGCTAACGGTTAATTTCACGGTTCCGCTGGTAATGGGGGCATTTGCTAATCATTTATAATCAGAACGGACAATACCCGACAACCGGTCGGCGTGACTGTAGTACCGATCACGGCCACACTTTAGCCTACCATGAGATTTCCCCCATGAAAATGTATAGAAAGGGACATCGACACGGGAACCTCTATAAAAAATAGCCGCGGGTTGCTGGGAGATCAGAATAGGGCGCAATAATTAAGGACGACAGCGCGGTGGGAGTGGTACGACCAATTAGGAACTCGAATCGAGAGCGAAGCAGGATGCCAGAGCCGACGTCTCCACGGATGGCGGAGG
>Ga0224512_10001747_pt1 | contig 20533 bp, 13 predicted proteins | sample SF_May12_sed_USG_4_FD_169103 | JGI IMG/M metagenome (GOLD analysis project Ga0224512, IMG submission 169103) | Sediment microbial communities from San Francisco Bay, California, United States - SF_May12_sed_USGS_13 | ecosystem: Environmental > Aquatic > Marine > Sediment | place: USA... | reverse complement strand
CCGCAGTCTGGCTGTCCATATCGGCATCATGTCCGCAATCGCGGCCGCTTTATCAGCACTCATGAACAACGTCGCGGCACTCGCGCTGCTGATGCCCGTCGACCTGGAAGCCGCCGCGAAATCGGGTCGAAGTCCGGCGCTATCGCTGATGCCGTTGTCGTTCGCGTCGATACTCGGTGGCATGATTACGCTGATCGGTACGCCACCAAACATCATCATCGCGGCATACAGGGCCGAAGCGCTCGGCGATCCCTATGCGATGTTCGACTTCGCCCCGGTGGGCATCGTTTGCACCGTAGCGGGCGTATTATTCGTGACGCTGATCGGATGGCGCCTCATTCCCGTGGCGCGAAGCCAGCAGAGCCGTGGCGAGGACTTTTTTCACCTTGCAGACTACGTGTCCGAAGTCGAAGTCAGCGACAATTCGCCGGTCATTGGACAACGCGTGCGGGATCTCGATGACGTCGCTGCGAAGCACGAGATCTCGATCATTGGCCTGATACGCAAGGGAAAGCGCGCGCCGGGCATGGCACGCGTGGTCGAGATTGCGGCCGGCGATTTGCTGGTGATCGAGGCCGGACCGGATGACATAGATAAGTTCGTCGGTGCGCTAAAGCTTAAATATGTTCGCCGGCCGGGCAAGGATCAAGCTATCGCCAACGACGAAGCCGATCTCCACCTGATGGAGGTCGTCGTCCCCGCTGGAGCGAGAATCGAAAATCGGACGGCTCAGCGACTGCGTTTACTGGCTCGCCAGGATGTGACCCTGCTGGGAATCTCCCGGCAAGGGCGGCGCTTCAGGGAAAGCGTGCGCAACCTGCCGGTGCGCGCCGGGGACACGCTGCTGCTGCTCGGTCCGGCCGAGCGACTGCGAGATGTCGCCAAATGGCTGGGTTGTCTGCCGCTCGCCGAACGCGGACTCAAAGTCATGCAACGCGGTAAGGCCCTGCTTACCGTATCGATCTTTGCCGCGGCGGTAATCGTTGCCAGCATCGGGCTGTTGAACCTGGCAGTCGCTCTGGCCGCAGCAGTCACCGCGTTTGTCGCGCTCAAAATCGTACCCCTGCGTGAACTTTATGAATCGGTCGAGTGGCCGGTCGTCGTGCTGCTCGGATCGATGATTCCTATCGGCACAGCGCTCGAAGCGACCGGCGGTACCAGTCTCATCGCGGTGGGCATCGTGGCCCTGGCGGACGGGTTCTCGCCCACCGTCGTGCTGGTATTGCTGATGGTGATCACCATGAGCTTGTCGGACGTCATGAACAACACGGCCACTGCCGTGATCGCCGCCCCGGTCGGCGTACAAATCGCCGATGCGCTCAGTGTCAGCCCGGATCCGTTCCTGATGGCCGTCGCGGTCGCGGCGTCTTGCGCCTTCCTGACGCCGATCGGACACAAGAACAACACGTTGATTCTCGGGCCGGGCGGTTATCGATTTGGTGACTACTGGCGTATGGGATTGCCGTTGGAGTTAATCGTGATCCTTGTGGCGGTGCCTACCATACTCTACGTATGGCCACTCTGACCCCGTGTTGATTCATTACTCACGCGCCGCCATATCGGGTTGAGCCAAAAACACCCTATGCTCGCGGCGCGCCGAAAACATCAGCGATAGTCTTAAGGGGTAGCACTGGCGCTAAGCATTTTCACCATTGCTGCGGTAAGAAGATTTTCTTCAAGCCTCATCTGAAAACGGTTTAGTTGTTTGCTACGAACCACGCCGCTTATTCAGGTGTTTGGGGTTCGAGATCGGGAGGAAGCGGCGTGTAGGGACGCGGATCACCGTCAATGGCGGTTTTGTCGCCATCACCGAAGGCGACGAGTTCCATCCGCCCCGCGCCGCTGTCGGTGCGGATCATGCCGGGCAAGCTTGAATCGTAATACACGCGATAGCTGGCGTCGGCTTGTTTGCCCTCGTAAACTGCGGCAGTGAACGTTCCCGCGGGAACTTCGACTACCGTCTCAGCCTGGGCCAGCTCCAGCGGATTTACCGCGTCCCGGTAGAGCACCGTGGCTGCCGCAGCGCGCATGGTCTCGGGCATCTCGACCGGTTGCATATCGTTTATTTGCATGATGACTCGCAGCGGTAACGCGGCCGGATCGTTGCTGCTTGCAAGGATCTTGATGATCGTCACGTTATTACCTGCGATGCGCCGGGTTTCGAACCAACGAAACGCCTGCCCGTCGACCGCCACGGATTCGAGCCAGGTCCAGCGCACCGAAGCCTGATCGGACGCACCGCCGGTAAACCGATATTCCCGCCAAGTGCCGGGCTCGAGATCAGTCGAAAGCGGATCGAGGCGCAGGTTTATCTGTTCGCCGGCTGGAATACCCTGCGAATCCGCGGCGATTACCGTCGCAAACCCGCCAACAATAAGCCATAGACAAGTCGACAAAATTAACCGCATTTCCGCATGTCCTGCGTTGCAGCCTGGAAAAACTTATACATTCAAGTGACCGGGGCTTAAGAAAAGCGGGGTCCCAAGGACCCCGCATAAATATACTCCAATTGGCAACGCGAACCGGGTTACTGAATCTCCTTGCCACAGTTTGCGTAGTCGGCAAAGCAGGCGATAAAACCGTCGACCGTCGCGGTGCGCACGAAGTCCTCGTGTTCCGTCGATTGCGGCGTATGCACGAAGTTGATCGGGTCGTAGTCTTCTCCGGTGACCGCCGAGCTGCCCCAGCAGAGGTTCGGGTCATCGGCACCGCCCGTCTGGCTGTTACAGAAGCCACGCGCGCCGAAGAAGGGCATCATGCCGGGCTTCTCGTCGACGCCGCTCGGCCGGAACTCGATCTCGCTGCGCAGATCGGAGTCAACCCAGATCATGTTCAGCGGTCCTTTGCGGAACGCATCGAAGATCGTCATCTTCTGATGGAAATCCTCGCTCGATTGCACGCCCCACAGCCAGGGCAAGTCGACGAAGTAGTCGATGCCGGCCTGCTCCTGTGCGTCGGCTGGCGTCGCGCCGCCATCAATCAGTGCCTGTGCATCGGCGTCGATCTTCTCTTTGACAAACGCCGGCAGGCCGATGACGGTGCCGAAGACATTCTGACACCGGCCGCCAGTGCATGAAGGCCCGGCCGCCGTGCCGCTGGCAAACATCTCGCCGCCGGCAATCCAGCGGTCGCTTGGATCGAAGTCACCCTCTGAGAAATCGTTGTGGATGACCATGAGTCCATCGGTGGTCGGACGAATCACGCTCGGGCCGTCACCGAACCCACCGCCAAATGCCCCCGGTAGTTCGATCCGATTCTCGATTTGACCATCCGTGTTGTGATCCAGCAGGGTCAAGGGCGTCGGGCCGCCGGCGATACGTGTTTCCACCTCACTGACGACAGCATCTTCGAAATCGTAGTTGTTGCGATGCCATTGATCCTCCCAATAGATATAGCGGGTCGGGAACTGCACTGCGTAACTATAGAACAGGTCCGGATCGCTGAACGGGTCGAAGTCGACGAACGGACACAGGTACGGTGAGCCCGGCAGGAATTGGTTAGAGCACCCGGGAAAACCGAACGCCTGCTCGACCACGTCGATGGTCGGGAAGCCATGACTCAGCAATCCCGCAACGACGCGCTTGCCCGCGTATTGCGGCTTCGCAAGCTCGGCTTCGAGCGCGTCCACAACGCCATCGACGAATGCCGGGTCGAAGGTTGGCGCCTCGACGATTCGCAAGTTCATGCCCGGGTTGCTGGACGCTGTAATATAGCGGCCCACCTCCCAGGCATAACCCTGATCGGTAAACGTCGCCTTGGCGAGATTACCCGGGTCGAACGCCAGGTCCTGCACGCCGAGATCCGCCATGATCCGGATCGTGTCCTCGGCAACCTGGTTGTCCATCGCGAACACGCCCATGCAGGCCGCTCCCGGCTGCTGATCGATGAACCGGTTGCAGATCTGCATGTCGTCGAGGATCCCGCGCTCGCGCTGGAACTCGTAAGCGCCCATCATCCGGATCATGCGCATGTACTGCGAAGTGGTTTGCTCGAAAAAGTCCGGAATACCGTTCGATCCTGCGATGCTGTAGACCGGAATACTGTTGAAGAACGGTCCGCGGTCGCTGAACACCGGCGCGTCGAAATCCCAGCTCACGACCGACGGGTCGTAGCGCCGGCCACGGCCGTCGACGAGCACCGCGGGATTCGTCTCGTCCGGGCAGTTCATGACCGGGGCCCCGGGATAGCTGCGCTTGATAAACGTGCACTTCGGGTTGAACGCCACCGTGTAATTGTCATCGTCGACCGCGCCGATCTTCATCGGCTGAAAAGACCCATAAAGCTGGATCAGCAGGTTTTCGAAGATATATGACTCCAGCGACGCATCACAGTGCCAGTCGCCCTTGCCGGGCGGCGCGGGCATCACGTCATTACAGCCCAGCGTGATGCCGGCCGGGTGCGGTGTCGTGACCGGGACATAGTCGGCAATCTGGGTGACAGGATCGGTCACATAGGCCCAGTGGGTCGTATCGAAGCCATACGTCGTCTGCCAATTCAGGCCGATGTTATCGATGCGCGGCAGGACGTCAATGGTCGGCGGATTGGCCTCGTGAAAGATCACCATGCCTTCAGACCCGCCTTGCCGCGTATAGAGGGCCAACGCATAGCGCAGACGCATGACCGCCAAATTGTCGAAGACACTCGCATCGTCATAGAAGAACGACAGGTCGCGAATCTTGCCCTCGGCAGTCGCGAAATGTGCGCGGGCGTCTTCGGTCTTGCCTTTGCCGAGATCCTTGAGTGCCTGCTTGAGCTGATCCATCGCATTGGTCGCGAGGATGAAGTCCGAGTTGCCCATGCCAGGCGCGGAGATATCACGCAGCTCCTGTAACTCGGCAATGCCGAATTCGGCTACGCTGGCCATGTCACGGATCGTAGCCCGGTAACGGTGATTGGCAAGGAACTGATTCAGTGGTGAACTGGCGTCGCGCCAGTACTGATAACCGAACTGCGGTGGTGCGGTCAGATTCTCGGCGGCCTCATCATAGGTCGCCGGATCGATGTTCTCGCCGAGCTTGTAGGGGTGCGGCTGATTCTCGATGAACTCGTCGGGGATCTCAGCAGCCCGGGTGCCGGAGTTCGGCCCTCCCTTCGCTTTCACCGAGACGAGCGCCTCGCCAAACCGCGCTATGTCGAGAACGCCGGCCAATTCGGAATCCCAGGCCGGATCTGCGGCGATCCATTCCTCGTTGATCCAGACTTCGGCGTAGACGTGCTCGTTGATGAAAACCTCCGGATCGAGCGCCGCATTGTCAGCCAGGCTGGTCGAATTATCCGCGTTATAACCAAGGTGGTTTGGCGTAACCGTGCCTTCCCGAATAACGTAGCGGGCAGGAATTTTTGCCGAGCGGGCTGCCGCGATCATCAGCGATGCTTTCATCGTCGGGTTGCCGACCCGGTATTTCCAGGCCGTGTGGGCGCCAAGCGCGCGGGTGTCCTCGAGCTTGATGTAGTCCCGGACCTTATAGAAGATCCGCTCGGCGGCGCCGCGCTGGGAGGTCGCGCCGGTGATAGCGTCCTGCGTGAAGTCGCGGACGATCTCCTGCGCCGTCTTGAAGCCGGTCGTGCAATCCGCCTGCCGGCACCACGGGTTATAGCCGAGTGCCGATGTACCGGGTGCGTACTTCGTCGGCACCGTATAGTCTTCCATTCCGGCCGGGATATCCCACGGGACGTCGGCATAAAAAGCGTCATGGTTGGCCATGGCCGAAATATGGAATCCAGCCAAGAGGATCCCCCCCAGGGCCCCTCTCAAAATTACGCGCATGCTCATAGGAGTTAGCCTCTCTAAATATAATCAATCTAATGTTAATCAGATACTTTGGCGTTCTTATTTAAGTATTTTTTAGCTCGTCGATGAATACAACTATAACCAGACGCCTATCTCGTGCTCAAAGTTCGCTCGCGCAGTTTAAGCGGTCGGCCAGGTCGAAGACACGTTATATTTCGCGAACGGCCCGAGAATTTCGTAAGATAGAATTTAAGCCGCGCAAATTAGAATTAAAGAAGCGTCGGGCGCCCCATAGCGATATCCATCCAGCGAGTCACATCATGGAAGCACCGCTCAACGAGAGCAGACCGTCAACAGCCCGCGACAATCCGCGGACGTGGCTGGAAAGGGTTTTCGATGAGGCCCGCGTTCTGGATTTTCGTCGCCTGGCATTTTACTTAGGCGTGCCGCTTCTGCTGGGCTTGTACTCGGCGATCAACAATCCAATGCTCATGCAGATAGCCGGACTGTCAGTCGCCATTTCATTTTATCTGGGGCACTCCCTGATTCCATGGTGGATAAATGCCGGAACGACCCGCCTCGCTATGATTGCGCTGGCATTCTGGCGACCGCATCGGATAGTGCTGCTCGCGATAGGGTCAGTTTGCGCCGGGTTCCTTACTTTGCCCTATATGGTCTGGCTTTATACGGGTTTGCCGGCCAGTCCCGCCGTGCCGGGTTCCACAGAGGCCTTCGAAGTGACCGGAGCCACATTTTGGTCCTATCAGCTGCGCGCTGCGGTGGTCTGGATCGCGGTTAATCTCGTTTTTGATCGATACCTTGGGCTGCCACGATATAGATATTCCGGCGCAGGCAAAAACCCTGATGCGCCCAGAAAAGCACAGCGTGATGAACGTCAGTTGCCGGAGCAAGCGGCGTCGGCGGGATTGTCGAGCAACCAGGTTGCCATTGACGACGAGGACCTTTACATGGCGCGGCCCCGGTTTCTCGAGAAACTCGATACCTCGGTGGACGTTCAGGACATCCTGGCGATCAAAGCCGAGGAACATTATATCCGGGTCGTCACAGCAGATCGCGAATACATGATTTATTGCAAATTTGCCGATGCGGTTGACCAACTCAGTCCTGGTCTCGGCATTCGCGTGCACCGGTCGCACTGGGTAAATTACGACGCGATCGGGGGCGTCCGGAAAGCCGCAAAAAAACTCAGCTTGCAACTCAAATGCGGTTCATTCGCCCCGGTCAGTCGCCCTTATCAGGCCATGGTCCTGCAGATGGCGAAGTCACGATTGATTCCGACTGTGTTCGAGTAGTTTGAACTCGCACTCGATCTGCAGCGTCATCGATAGAAAAAGCCATCGAACGGTTTCGGAAAAAATACCTCTCGACAAACTGACTGCATGGGTCGGATAGAGCCGCTGGCGGCCGCGGTATTGAGAGTGCTCCAGATATATTCGCGTGATTCAGTTTGAGGAATCCTGGAGCCTTTTCTGAAAGCGGTTTAGTAGTTTGCTGCGAACCTGCTTTTCCTTGTGCTTTGAGGCGGCAGCCTGGCGTTTATTGGCCGCCACAATAAGCTGCTCCTGGCAGCCTCGCTTACCCTTATTTTCCTTGGGTTGTCGCTGGATGTAAGTGCCGTCTGCCTGCATGTCCCAGGCACTGCGGGAATCGCTGAGCTGCACCGCCAGGATCAGCTTGAGCTCCTGTCGCAGTTCCTTATCCTCGACGGGGGCCAGCACTTCGACACGCGCCCCGAGATTGCGCTGCATCAGATCGGCGGATCCGATGAAATATTCTTCATCGCCACCATTCTTGAAATAATAGATTCTCGAGTGTTCCAGAAAACGGCCCACGATGCTGATCACCGTTGCGGTTTCGCTCAAACCGGGCAAATTTGGACGGAAGCGACAACTGTCGCGGACAATCAGATCGACCTTGACGCCGGCCTGACAGGCTTTATAGAGCGCCTTCGTGACATCAGGGTCCTCCAGCGCGTTGGTCTTGAACTGGATGTGTCCCGGCGATTCAGGGCTATGCAAAGAAATTTCGCGTTCGATCTTCTTCAGCAGCGGCTTCTTCAAGGCATCGGGCGCCGCCAGAATCTTGCGGTAGCTCGGGGGTTGTGAATAGCCGGTCAGATAGTTGAACAGCTGCGTCAGGTCATGGCCGATATCCTCATCGCCGGTCATCAGGCCCAGGTCGGCGTATGTACGGGCCGTTTTGGGATGATAGTTTCCAGTACCAATATGACAGTAACGACGTAAACGGTCGAAATCCTGTCGCACGACAAGAATAGTCTTGCTATGCGTCTTGAGACCGAGAACGCCATAGGTGACGTGGATGCCCGCCTCTTCGAGACTGCGTGCGCGATTTATATTGGCTGCCTCATCGAAACGCGCCTTGAGTTCCACCAGCACGGCAACTTGTTTTCCATTGCGGGCCGCATTGACGAGCAAGTCGATGATCTCTGCTTCGACCGAGGTTCGATACAGCGTCATCTTGATCGCCAGGACCTTTGGGTCTTCACTGGCCGTGCGCAGAAACCGCTCGACTGACGTGCCAAACGACTGGTACGGGTGTTGCAGGAGAAGTGGCCCGTTGTCGCGGATAATATGAAAGATATTTCGCGCATCCGTCGCGAGAAGCGGATGATCCGCCGGTTGCAGCGGCGCATCGCGCAGCTCGGGAATATCGAGAGTGGCGATCTCGAACAGATCACGCATACCCAGCATGCCGTGGGATTCAAATACATCCAAATCAGGATCGAGACCGAGTTCGGCCGCCAACATGCCGCGATGAACTGGATCCATGCCTCTCTCTACCTCCAGGCGCACAATCGGCGCGAACTGTCGTTCGCGTAATTCAGTCTCGATCATTTCCAGCAGGTCGGTTGCCGTCTCTTCGTTACGCACCACGTTGATATTGCGCGTAACGCGAAACAGCTCACACGAGGCTATTTCCATGCCCGGGAACAGCAAATCGAGGTTGTTGGCCATGACTTCATCGAGGCTAACGAAGAGATTGCCCGCATCGGGCTCAGCGACCGGCAACAGTCGCGATGTCAGTCCCTTGATCGATGGCACTTTTACGCGAGCCATTTGTAGTTCGTTGTCGCCTGGAAAACGCATCGTCAACAACAGGTTTACAGCGAGATTCGAGATAAATGGAAACGGATGCGACGGGTCCATCGCCAGCGGCGTGACAATCGGAAAAATGTTCTTGATAAAGCTGTCGCGTATGCGCAAGCGTTGCCCCGCGGTCAATTCTTCATACTGGAGAAATCGGATGTCATGTTTTTCCAGTTCCGTTAGCAGCCCCGAGTAGACTTGTTCCTGCTTTGCTCTGAGCGCCCGGATCTCCGCATTACATTCAGCCATCTGCTGTGCGGGTGTGCGGCCATCCACGGTCGTCTGTTGTACGCCGGCGGCCAGCTGCTGCTTCAGGCCGCCAATACGCTTCATTACAAATTCGTCGAGGTTATTGTCCGAAAAGGCGAGGAACTTGACGCGTTCCAGCAATGGATTTCGTTCATCCTGAGCCTCATGCAGAACCCGCGCGTTAAAGCTCAGCCAGGTCAGTTCCCGGTTCAGGTAGAGGTCCGCAGAGCTAAAGTCGTATTCAATAACGGCGCCCGATTGTTCTGCTGGCGGTCCGTCAGTCTCGGTATTTTGAGCCTGCGCTGTGTCGGTTAACGAATCAACGGGCGTTTCCGGGTCGTCGACGTGAATAAGACGCGGCGGCTCGTCTGGGGCAGTTGGCACGGCATTCGCTTCCTTATTATTAGACATCGAGCCATCATACTTCGACTTCTAAGACAGTATAGTGAGAAGACTCACGAATTGTTATTCCGCTTTGCGCAACGTCCAGATGGCGGATTATCGATGCTTTCTATATCCGGAAGTGCTACACGATTGATTTCATGCTGGTCAATTGCAGTTCGTCGGCCGCGTCCTCAATCGTGTCAGATATGGTCGCTATAAGCGATAGACATTGGCGCAGGTGGAGCTTATCGCTCTTATCAAGCGCCGAATCGAAGATCTGGGCGGTCAACGCCTCTTCGTTATCGTCAATCAGTGATTCCAGTTCACTGACTTTCTGAGTGTGCTGTCTGAGCGTGTCTATTTCACCCTTGGGCTTGAAATAAGCCTTCAGCGCCTTCCGGAGCTCGACAAAACATCCCGCTGTCAATTCAAGAATGGCGACCACCTGGGATCTGTACTCTTCGGGTATCCGGGGTTTCTGGTAATGGAAAAAGTCATAGCAGTCTTCAGCCTTATTGGCCACATCGTCAACGGCCGACATCAAACGATAGATATCGCCCCTGATCAATGGCAGGTATGCGCCGGAGTACAGCAGATCACGAATCTCTCTGAGTAATGTATCGGCTTCCGACTCGAGGTCGTTAACGCGACTGACCGTAATTCCCGCGCCTGAATAATCATCGAAGACGAATGCTTTTACGCCAGCAGTTGTAGCCTCCACACATTCCGTAGTCTTTTCTATGTGTTCCAGGACAACTTCCACGACACGTTTTTCTTTCTTGAATATCTGCATTACGGACCCTGTTTAGTTAGGTTTTCCAGCTAGCCTCTATGGCAATATAGAATCAAGCAAGCGGTACAGCAACGCAGCGAAAACTGCCGTACACGCAGGCGTCAAAATCCAGCCGACGAAAATCGTTGTAATTTTCCGCGTACTCACGGCCTGCGCTCCTTTGGTAAGCCCCACTCCAATCACACCACCGACAATGGCCTGCGACGTAGATACCGGAATGCCCAAAAGGGAAAAAAAGTGTACTCCAAATGCAGCAGATAATTGGGCCGATAATGCACCGGCATAATCGAGCTGCGTAATACTTTTTCCCACGGTATCCGTCACGCGTTGGCCGAAGCTCAGGGCCCCGACAGCGATTGCCACTCCGCACAGAGCAGCCAGGTAGGGGCCCTTGTCCGGAAATTTGTTCAATATCGGACCAATGGCATTGCCGACATCATTGGCGCCCAGCGAGTACGAGACGTAAGCCGCTGAGATCACGACGCCTATCGCCATCAAATTGGACCAGGCTATGGCCCGGGCCTTCCGCAGCGCGAGTCCCAGCAGAACGTATATGATGAACGCGAGCATCATGGTCAACACCGGGCTGATGACCCACGCGCCGAGGATCTTCAGCAGCACGCCGAGCTGGAAGTAGTCGGCCTGGGCCCCGACCAGGCCCAGACCTGCGCCGGCAACACCGCCCACAATAGCCTGCGAGGTGGATACGGGCGTGCTCGAGAAGGTCGCGAGGGTGACGAAAAATCCCGCTGACAGCATGGCAACCAGGATGGCGAGATCCGGCAGCCGGTTGTCCGGAAAGTACAGTGGAAAATCGTCCGGTGCCGCCATCCCGTTTTGCGCCTGGTATGTTGCAGGCTCGGCAATCACTATGCCCTTGCCCACGGTCTTCATGTTACGGTGACCCTGCAAGGTGCCGCCGAGAATTACAAAAACCGCCATCAGTAACGCAGCCGTTCGATAGGAAACGATGCGGGCGCCCACGGTGGTGCCGATGCAGTTGGCCGCATCGTTGGCGCCGATGTTCCAGCCTAAATAGAACGCGGCGATCAACAAGATTCCGGCCAGCAGTATCTCCATGATCTTGTCGCTACAGCTTCTCGTGTCTGCCGACGGCTCTGCGCCACGCACACGGGCCGTGATGATCTGTTGCACGCCGGTTGAAAGCGACTCGTTTGACCTGGAGCAAATCGGAGGATGCCCCAGCGTGGCGAATTAGCGGTGCAGCCTCAGACATGGCGTCTCGCATGAAGGTTCAATTCTTTTAATGTACCGAGGCAACACTTAAGACTTGAATTCTACCTTAGCGTCCTGACTCTAACGAATCCAGCCAGCGCTCGCTTGGTCGGCGCTGATGTGTATATGATATCTTCATGCCATCTTCTTTTATCCTTTATGCTACTTCAGCATTCAGTCCACCGTAACGATGTTTGAAACCGCCGAGTTAGGGCAGAAAGTATCCAAGCGCGAGTTTAAGGAACGAGAGCTCCCTCTTTGGGAGCAATTGGTGAAAATTCAGCGCGATCTGCTCGAGTATAAAGACTTTCAGACGATTATCGATTTCGCTGGCGTGACCGGTGCCGGGAAGCGCACCACAATCAATCTGCTGAACAAGTGGATGGATTCGCGCTGGATAGTGACACGCGCCTACACAGAGCCTTCACAAGAAGAGCGCGCTCGCCCTGAATATTGGCGTTTCTGGCGCGATCTCCCACGGCGCGGCGAAATCGGGCTGTACCTCAGTGGCCGCTATTCCCGTCCGTTACTCGATTTCGTCTACCAAACGATAACGGAAGGAGAATTCGAGGAACGGCTCGATCGTATCAATGCGTTCGAGCGAACGCTGGCAGACGATGGTGCCCTGATTATTAAGTTCTGGATGCATCTCGGCCATAAAGCGCAGAAGCGGAGGTTAAAGAGCCTGGAGAAAGACCCTCTCGAAAGCTGGCATGTAACGGAAAACGACTGGAAGCACTGGGAACTGTATGAAAGATTTGTCGCGGCAGCAGAGCATCTTATACAGCACACGAGTAAGGCAAATGCTCCGTGGCATATCGTGGAAGGCCAGGACTACTGTTATCGGAGTCTGCAGGTTGGCGAACTCATTCGCGACGCGATTGCAGGCCATCTCGATTGGAGTCGACTCGACAACAAGTTGCGGCGCGAACTTATAGGGCGTGTCGCAGTTAATAGAGAGGCTGCCGGTGTAGACACGGACACCGATGAATCGAGTAATTCGGATAGCCAACGACCTATCGTGACGATTCTGGATAGCCTTGACGCGTCCAAGAGGCTGGCTAAGAGCGACTACAAGCGAGCGATGAAGACACATGCAAGCAAATTGAATGCTCTGCATCGTGAAGCATTAAGAAAAGAGATATCGACCATTCTGGTCTTCGAAGGGCCAGACGCCGCGGGCAAAGGCGGTATCATTCGCCGACTTACCAGCGTCCTTGATGCGCCAAACTACAATGTCATGGCCGTTGCGGCGCCCACTGACGAGGAACTGCGCCAGCACTATCTGTGGCGATTCTGGCGCTATTTGCCGCGAGCAGGTCACATGACGATATTCGATCGCAGTTGGTACGGGCGCGTGCTGGTCGAGCGCGTCGAGAGCTTCGCTACCCCGGCAGAATGGGCGCGCGCCTACTCGGAGATTACTGATTTCGAGAAGCAGCTAATCGCACACGGCATCGTGCTATCGAAATTTTGGATAGACGTGACGAAAGATGAACAGCTGGCGCGATTCGATGCCCGCAAGGAGTCCCCTCACAAGCGCTGGAAATTAACCGATGAAGATTGGCGTAATCGGAATAACTGGCAGGAATATGCATTAGCTGCGCACGACATGATACAAAAAACGAGCACGGTCTCAATGCCATGGACGATTATCGAAGGCAATGACAAATTGTATGCGCGTGCCAAGGTCATGCAGACCGTTTGTGACGCCTTGCAAGATGCCGTTCCAGATTAACTATTATGGTTGGCTAATGCGTGGGCCGGCTGAGGTGAGATCCCAGGCGCTGTCCGTTAACCTGTCGGCAGAGCTATATCTGTTAAGCGCGACCTTTAATCTATCAAAGATTGCAGCCAATAAACGCGGAGGAATGGGGAAATGGTGCCAATTTATACAGCCGCAGCAGTTCAATCAAACGTCTGGCCGGTTTTCCCGGATCGTTCGGGCGAACCAGTCATCGAGAACATGACGAAAAATCTCGATCGGGCGATCGCATTGATAGAACGGCTGGCGGAGTGGAACCCATCGAAGATCTATCTTTTGCCGGAATTTTTCATGACCGGAGCCGGCGGCGTTGGTAAATCGGCTAAGGATCGCGGCTTGCTTTGTGTCCGGATCCCGGGATCCGAGATTCAGCGGCTGTGTGACCTGGCCAAAGCGGTCGATGCTTACATTGCCGGCATGGTCTGGGAAATCATGGCGGATTGGCCGGACCGTTACTGGAACACCGCGTTTGTATGCAGCCCCGAGGGCGAGGTCGTTCTCAAGTATCACAAACACTATGACCCGCTCGGCAAGACAAAGCCGGGCGATGTACTGGAGGAATACGTCGATCGATACGGAGAGGACGCGCTGTTTCCAGTCGTCGACACCCCGATTGGGCGTATCGGCTGCCTGACCTGTTACGACATTAATTTCCCCGAAATGGCCCGGTGCCTGGCATTGAATGGTGCCGAAATTCTGTTGCACCCCACCTCCGAAGGCCGCGCGCCGTTTCTTCTCGAAGACGAAGGTGGCTGGGAAATCGGCAAGCGCAGCCGCGCTTACGAAAATCTTGCCTATGTGATTTCCGCGAACCAGGGCAGTTTCCTCGGTAGCGATTTTCCCAGCGAGCGCATGCGGGGGCGTTCCCAGATCATCGATTTCAACGGACGGGTCATGACGATTGCCGAGACCACGGGAGAAGCGATCCTGCAGGGCGACATCGAGATCGAACGACTGCGTCAGAGACGCTCGCAAATGCAAATGAATTTTCTTGCGCAACTGCAGACAGAAGTGCATGGCCGACAATATTTGCGCAAGCAAATGTGGCCCGCGAATCTCTGGTCCGAAACACCGCCACCAAACGATATGGCAAACATCAAAGTCGGGAAGGAACTCATTGGCAGACTGACCCAGGATGGCACGTTCGTGCCACCAGCCGCAGCGGCGATGCAAAAGAAGAGCTACGTTTGATGCGGTGAAGCTCTTTTAACAACCAACCATCGTATTTGTCACAATGTCTACGGCTCATTCGTATAGAGCGGTGCAATAAGAAAAACGCAATCCGCTTCGGATCAGAACCTGCTAAGAGATGACATCCCATTATCACGAACGCACGGTGATCATGTCGCAGCGCGTGTTCTTTTCAACCATGTCGGTTGTCTCCATTTCGGTGCTCGGCCCCTATGTTATTGAATGGTTTGGTGGCGGCGTTTCCGGCTACAAAGGCATGAGCTGGGTGTTGGCCGGGCTGGTTTTTTTAGCCATGGGTGCAACCTTCTTATTGACGAGAGACGTGGCTTTCACGTTACGGTCCGAAAGAGACGACTATCGCGTCCGCAAGCAGGTAAAACTCATACTCAATAACAAGCCGTTCTGCACTTTCGTCGTCGCGAAGTCATTGATCTTCATCGGCTCGGCGTCTGCCCAGGGAACGCTGCTTTTTATGGGTCAGTTTGTTCTCGGTCGGGGCGAAATGATTCTGGTTGGCTTCGGCATCGGTTACACGCTGGGCGTGGTGATCTCGCTGCCGATCTGGAACCATCTGATAGCCAGGGTTCTGGACAAGCGCAATGCGTTCAGGATTGCTTCTGTTGGACTGGGGCTGACATTGGCCACGTGGTGGTTTGCAACACCCGACGAATCACTCATTATTTTCTATTTGCGCTTTTTCCTTCTCGGGATATTTTCGGCCGGTGGATTGGTTTCCGGGTCGGCGATGCTGCCGGACATGATGGAATATGACCGACACAGCTCCGGCGTAAGCCAGGAAGGGCTGTATGCTGCGACCTTCAGCCTGATCGAAAAAATCGCCTATACGGCGGGGCCCGCATTGCTGGGCGTGTTGCTGGGGGCCTCAGGCTTCATTTCTGTTGAAAAAGGGCAATTCGTCGACCAACCGGAGTCGGCCATTACCGCCATTCGCGCGGCCGTGTCGCTGATACCGGCGGCTTTATCGATTATTGGTGGCCTGCTTATCGGGTTTTATGATCTCGATGAGGCGAAATTGAAGGCAGCTCAGTCGATTTCCATGGACTCCGGATAGAGCCCTATTGCGCCCGGTATTCGGATAGAGGGTTCTGTTTATCGCGATCGGTAACATCTATAGGTAATGTCCCGGATTCATTTCCCTGATAACTATGCTACATATAATAGCGTCGATCAGTGTAAGGAGCGAAAGGCTATGTATATTAACTTCTGGTATCCAATTGGTCTGAGCAAAGAGGTCAGTGCAGAGCAGCCTTTCCGGGTGCAGATTTTCGGCTTACCGTTCGTGGCCTTCCGTGATGACGATGGGGAGCCTCACGTGCTCAGTGACACTTGCGTGCATCGCGGCAGTTCGCTCGGGTCCGGCTGGGTAAAAAACGGGCGCGCCATTTGTCCCTATCACGGTTGGGAATATGACGGTGACGGGCGCTGCACGCGCGTGCCGTCGTTGGGCGATTCCAAGCCGCCCGCGCGCGCCAAGGTCGACAGCTACCCGGTGCAGGAAAAGTACGGCATCGTGTTCGCGTTTCTCGGGGATTTGCCCGCGGCAGAGCGGCCGCCGCTATACGATGTAGAGGAGTTCGGCCAGGAAGGCTGGAAAGCGCAAACCTATATTCTCGAGGTGGCCTGTTACTATCAGCGCTCCGTGGAAAACGGCCTGGATCCCATCCACAATGAGTTCGTGCATCCCCTGCAGGGCGCGCCGATGATGACCCCGGACCTGCAAAGAAAGCCGCTGCCGGTGACTCAGATTCCATGGGGCAGCAAGTTCTTCATGCCCTTTGGCGACAGATTGAACGCGGACACCGCGCTGGCTTCGGAGCGCAGTGGCGAAAACGTGGCCAAGGCCGGATCATGGCACCAGGGGCCTAACCAGCTCGTGACCTGGATTCAGTTCACCAAGACCGATGATGGCACGATCACGGCGTTTCACCAGTATTTCTTCGAGCAACCCATAGACGAGGGTCACACGCGAATTTTTTTCCTGAATATGCGCAACTGGTTGATGGAAGACTCACTGGATCAGCGCGTCGAGGATGTGACGCTGCAGGTTGTTGGCGAGGATATCGGCATCCTCGAAAACCTGAATCCCGTGCGCACCCCGGAGTCCAACACCAAGGAGGTCCTGATGCCCGGGGACCAGGCGGTGGTGAGTTATCGCGATTGTCTGAAAGACTGGGAAAATCGTGGCTGGCATGTCGACATGCAGGCTCTGCGCAAGCGCCAGGGCGCCGCGGCCTTCGCCATTCCGTGTCCGGCCCGACGTGAGTCAGGCAACTGGGTGCTGGAGGCGGTGCCGACGTTGCCAGGCGCGGACGAAGCGCAGCCGCCGGTAAAGGCAGTGAGCTGACGGCTGACCCGGTATTGGGGAGAATAAGTGGCCTTTTCCTCAGGCTCTGACTTCGCTCCAGAGTTCGCAGATATACAGGTATATCGTCTTTGCCGTCTCGAGCAACACCGGCTCGAGCGCGGTCCGATTGCAGATCTCCGCAGTATCGATATCCCACTCAACACTGAGGGCGGCATAGTCCATCTCGACAGGTCCGCGCGCTGCATACTCCCAATCCAGTAAATACAGCTTGTTATCCCGGCGAACAACATTGGACCTCGCCGGGTCATGGTGGCAAAGACCAATGTGAGTGACTGATGCCATGAATTCTTCCACGAGCAGCTGCAATGGCTCGCGCCGCTGCAGCAACCACATGTTTTCCCGGTGCGGCCTGGATTCGATTAGTTGCCAAAACTTTTCAATATGCGCAGCGTAGTCCAGAACAGGCACATTGACATCGAGTTCATGCACATCAGCGAGTAAACGGACCAGCCGATCAATTAACGGATCATCAATCTCTGACGCATCCAGCGATGCACCATCGATATATTCGGTGACTAACAATCCGCTTCGTGGCTCGATATGCAGCACGGTCGGCGCCAACCCGGCATTGCTCGCAGCCTGCCAGATGCGCGCCTCATTGGCGCGATCAACACCCGGCAATGCGACCGCGGGCGCATTCAGGCGCATGGCCAGCTTGCGGCCATCCGACTCAAGCAGAAAGCTTTGATTGGTCTTGCCGCCCGTCAATTGCGTGACGATGATCGGCCGCGATCGCAGGGCACATCGCCACTCTCGCCAACTGCTCAGCGCCTCGTCAGGCTTCAACCAGCACGCCTCCACTTTGGTAATGATTTTTCCAGCTGATGTAACCGACGATGGCGATCAGTACATAGGCCGCAAACAACAGGGCGGTCAGGCTGAGACCGCGGTCGAGGTACAGCGGGATCGCAACAGAGTCGATAACAATCCAGTACAGCCAGTTTTCCAGATATTTGCGTGCGACCAGGTAGGTCGTAATGACGCTTCCCCAGGTCGTAAAAGAATCAACATAGGGCCAGGCCGCCTGGCTATGTTCGCTCAGTAGATAGCCCGAAATCAGACTCAGCAACGCGATAGAGACAATAATGATCGCATGCTGTGAGCGCGACAATGACTGGATGGCAACGCCGCTGGGCCCGTCGCCACCGTCGCTCTGCGATCGACCGCCATATTTCCATTGATACCAGCCAAACACGGCCATCGCCATGTAGTAAACGTTGAGGGCCGAATCCATCAGCAGACGCACGTCCCAGAATATTGCCGTGTAAATTGCCGTGCTGATAAAAGCGCAATACCAGCACAGTAACCGCTCCCGGACCGCGAGCAGCAGGTAGGCAATCGCCAACAGAACGGCCGCTAATTCCCACAGCGGCATTTCCTGCACGGCTGCAAAAACGTTTTTCATTCAGCCCGCCTCATAGCCGGGAATAAATTTGCCGACGAATACGGCGTTACCCGACTCCTGATAGCTCCAGGCCATCGACTCTTTAAGGACATCCATAATCACGTCGTACTCACCGACCAGTACGGTACAGGTGGGAAAAGTGTCGACTCTTAAATTCTCGCTGGCGGCCAGCTTCGTTATGAATTTCTGTATCGGCGGGATGTAGTTTTCCTGAAACGGATACATCGTTATCTCAGCTGTCATGATCATGATAAAAACCTCTGCTAGAAGTCGTATTTGACATTGACGCCTACCACCCGAGGCTCTCCGTATTGATGATAGGACTCGTTGATATAGTCCTTGCGCGGGTCGTTTCCAAAATACAAGCCGTGCACGGCGTAATCCTTATCGGTAAGGTTGCGCGCCCAGACCCGGATGTTCACCGCGCCAGCTCGATAACCGAGACTGGCGTTGAGCAGTGCATAGCCATCGAGCTTCTGGTTGTGATAGTAGCCAAAGTAGTGTTCGGTCCGACCTTCGACTTCAATTCTCGCACTGAGGTTTTGGGTAAACTGCAAGTCACTGCCAAGGTTATATTGCCAGCGCGGTGCCTTGGTCTGATCGCGACCGGCGATGCTCGACAGTGTCGAATTCGTCGGTTGGCCCAGGCCGCCCAAATCAACCACCGTCATTTCATCAACACGCGTATTCAACCAGCCGACATTGGCGAATAAGTCGATCGCCGAGATCGGCGAATAATTCAACTCCAGCTCTGCGCCGTAGTTTTCTCCGTCGCTAACACTATCCAGGTATCCTACCCAGAGAAAATTGATATCGTCCCAGATCCAGGATTCGAGTTGCGCATCATCCCGATCCATGTGAAACAGAGTGGCGCGCACGGACACGGAATTATCAAAGTAGGCGCCCTTTAGACCAATTTCCTTGTTCAGTAAGGTCTCCGTACCAAACCGCAGGCGGCTGGTCATAAACGACTGATACTTTGGGTCCATGAAGAAGAACGTTGAGCTGGCCTCGGTATTAACGCCACCGGGCTTCGCGCCCCGAGATATCGTGCCGTAGAGCATAGTGGCCGCATTGAAAAAGTATTGCAGGCTGATCTCCCCGGTCCAGTAGCCGTCATCGGAGTCGCTGCTCATGCTGTTCGTGTCAGCATAATCATCGGAAAATTTCTCGTAGCGCAAACCCGTGACCAGGCGCCAATCGTCAGACCAGGCGTAATCCAGTTGACCGTAGACGGCATAGCGATCGGTTTCATAATCACTCGAGAAATCGCCGTAATACTGGCGAGCAAAATCTTCGCTGCGTCGCTGCGCATAGACGCCGGCAACCCAATTGAGTGTTTCCTCGTCAACCGACAGCAAACGCAGATCGAGGCTCAGGTTTCGTCTGTCCCTTTCCTGTTTGTCGGTGTTGGCATAGGGAAAGCAGAGGCCTGGCTGACATATATCGAGGTGCGTCCAATCCTCGTCATAACTGTATTCACTGTCGCTGTCGTTTGCGGTCAGAATCGCTTCAACGGCCGTTCGCTCGCTGAACGCCCAATGTCCGTCGGCAGCCAGCGCTAAAGACTTCTGCGTATCCTTGCCGGGTTCGTCAGATAAAGTATGCCGCGTATTGTCGAGCGAAAACGCATCATAGCCGTTGTCCACATCAACATAGAAAGCCGTCAGATCCAGAAAGTTATTTTCGTCGGCCAGCCAACGCAGCTTTGCGCGCATGCTGAGTTCATCACGATTGGTGGTTGCATCACCCTGCAAATAGTCATTCTTGATAAAGCCATCACTCTTGTTTTGCCGAATGGCCAGACGACCCAGCAGACTCTTCGTCAGCGGCCCACTGAGCGCGGCACCCAGGTTCCACGCATTGCGATCACCGATGCCGGCCTCCGTATAGCCGGAATATTCTCGCGTTGGCTCGTTCGAGCGAATATTGACCATGCCGGCCAGCGCATTCGTGCCATACCGGGTGCCCTGGGGTCCGCGCAGCACTTCGATTTGCTGAACGTCCATAGTTACCGCACTGCCGGCCATGCCATTCATATAAACATCATCGACAGTAACGCCGACCGACGGAAAATATTTCGGGTCTACAAATTGCTCGAGATCGCCGATGCCGCGAACCTGGATAAATCGGGCGCGCGAAGCCCCCGAGGAGAAATTAACATTGGGCAATACGTTTAAGACTTCTTCCAAATGCTGACCGCCACGATCAAAAATCGTTGTATCCTGAACGACTGAAACGCTGCCTGCTGTTTCCATCAGGGAA
>Ga0224512_10001746_pt1 | contig 20536 bp, 18 predicted proteins | sample SF_May12_sed_USG_4_FD_169103 | JGI IMG/M metagenome (GOLD analysis project Ga0224512, IMG submission 169103) | Sediment microbial communities from San Francisco Bay, California, United States - SF_May12_sed_USGS_13 | ecosystem: Environmental > Aquatic > Marine > Sediment | place: USA... | reverse complement strand
AATAGATTTTATTTTTCCTTTGCCCATCCAGTATAGACCTTGGTCAAGTTCAGCTTTTGTTCCTTGTGTTGAACCTAAGACATTAATTCCTTTGAAGAATATGTGTCTAAGATCTATTTGTGCATCATATCCGGTTGTAGCACCACATGAAACTAGAGTTGCACCATATTTGAGCAATGTTAGTTGCTTGTTGAAGTGAGTTTGACCAATATGATCAAATGTAATATCAATTCCAGGTGCTTCACCTTTTGTCTTTGCAAGTTCTTTTGATATCTTGAAAACTTCTTTATTCCAGTCATCTTTTCTGTGGTCTACTGCATAATCTGCACCAAGTTCTAGACATTTATCTAATTTGTCTGGACTGGCAGTTGCAATTACGTCACAGTTATACAATTTGGCAATTTGAATTGCAAAGCTTCCAACACCAGAACCCCCACCCATAATGAGTACTGTTTGGCCTGGAGTGATTTGTGCTCTGCCAACTAACATGTGCCACGAAGTAAGAATAGTCATTGAAGCTGCTGCTGCATCTTCATACGAAACTCCATCAGGAATTTTTGAAACATTGACTTCTGGTAAATGAATTTGTTCAGAATATGCTCCCCATAGTGGTCCAGTTTGGAAACCCCAAACTTGTCTTCGGGTACAGTCAAATTCTCTTCCACTTGTACATGCTTTGCAAACTCTGCATGCCAAGTTAGAGTGGGATACAACTTTGTCACCTACTTTGAAATTTTGTACATCTTCACCTACTGCTATTACATCACCTGCTACATCAGAGCCAGAAACATGTGGAAGAGGAACCGCTACTGGTACGCCTCTCATTCCCCAAATATCATTATAATTTAATGCTGAAGCCTTGTTAGTGAAAATAACTTCATCAGGCTTTGGTTTTGGTTCATCTATATCCTGGACTTTGAGGATTTTAGCATAATTATCATCTGGTGCATATTCATTGTATACAACTGCTTTCATAAGTTAACTAATTATCTACCCATAATTATATTTTTTCTGAATTATACCCGATTTATCTTAAAATCACGTTTTGGTTGCTGAATAGAGAGCAGTATTTGTTTGAGTTGATCATCAGAGATCTGGCCAGGAAGTTTACCTTGGGTTGCCATTCCGATCAAATATTGCTCAACTAGGTCAGACAGTTCAGATTTTACCATTTTGATATTATTTAGTCTCAGTCTAGCTTCAGGTGAAAGAATTTGTTTTAGAATTTGTTCTTTTTGTTTGGATGATTCACTGTTAGTATTTTCAAAAGGTGGTTCATTAGATTCTGGAAAACTCATTTTGAATCTATGTGTAAACTTTCAATTGAGGATTTTCAACAATTAGTTCTTTAAGAATTTCAGTAGATAGTCTGTCAAGTTTTTGCATTCCATGTTTAGAAATAACTCTGCCTTTTTTCTCAACTTTTTCTAAATAGCCAAGTTTTTCTAATCCTTGAATAGCATTTCGGATAATTGCACCTCCAGCATCTTTGTGATGGGCAGCACCATATCCAGATGGTTTACCACCGCCATAATCTTTTCTTAATTCATTAATTCCAATTGGGCCATGAAAGTAAATTTTTCTCATAATTGATGCGCATCTAGTATACCACCAGTCTCGCTCTTGTGGAGGTTTATCGGCGTGAGCTCCAGTTTTGACAAATGGAATCCAAGATGGTGCTGGGATATCTTCACTCTTTAGAATATCGGCTAATCTTTTAATCAATACATCTGCTGGTACGTCGTATACTTTTGCCATAAAGTGGAAAAATCGGTAATCGTCTTATAAATCATTGAGGCATTCAGATAGGTTTCTTAAACATATTCAAGCGTGAATTATCAGATCGGCATTAATTTTTTAATTTTTATTTGAAAAGTATGTAGTAATAATTCATACAAATTCTCAGCATTATCTAAATATTATTTTAAAAAAGGAAATTTAGTTGAAATCGTCACTAGTCAATAAATTCATTGTTGGTCTTTAATTCCAATTTTAATTATCTAATTATTCCTTGACTAATTAGAAATTCTATTCCTTTAACAAAATCCCGTTCAGAAATCGAATCATCTGCCCACCATCCGGCATTATTTTTAATCCAAGATGGGATTTCCTGAGATTCTGCTGATTTGGACTTAGTGACTGGAATGTTAATGATGTTTTCATTAATTAAAAATTGAATTGATTGGATAAATTCTTCGTCATCCACAATTCCATCTGCCCACCACCCGGCATTATTTTTAATCCAAGATGGGACAAAGGTAATTTTTTCTTCTTTTACAGATTGAAAAGTAGGACTAAAGTCAGATATTGATGTAAAATATTTTTCAAAGTTTTTAGAATTATGACCAATTAAAATTATTTTTAATTGGTATTGACCATCAGTTGGAATTGAAACAGATTCTTGATAAATTCCATGGGAAGCCAAAATACCAAGATATGTTTCAGAGATGCCCATGTTGGACCAAATCTCTTTTCCAGACGAATCAGTAATACTATATGCAAATAAAATATCTTTTGCAGGAATATTATTTACATCAAAGAAATAGAATGTAAGGGGAATTTTTTCACCTGCCGTTAGTTCGGAGTTCCAAGATACCTTTGTAGAAAAGCCATTTTCAAACATTAAATCTAGTTCATTGAGATCAATGTGTTCGCCAGACAAGATTTCTATTTTTATTACAGTATCATCATTTGTAGTATTTTGCTTATTTTTAATTAACATGAGTTCTTCATGTGGGATGTTTATTCTAACAATGTTTTCATCAGGTTTTGATATATCAAAATGAAAAAAATCATCTTGAACTTGAATTCCATCTACAAAAATGTCAATTTCATGTCCTTGTTTGAAAGCTGAAAAATCCTTTTCCAATAACACTATTTGATTAATACTAGAATCGTGTTTTTGATCATTTAAATTGTAAGAAATTTCATATGAGATTTTATTCATTGATTCATCAAAACTAAAATTTGAAATTTTATCATTGTAGGATTTTATTGATATTGGGAATTCTTGAGCATTTGCAATTTTAATTGGGAATATTTGTTTTTGAGGGAGATGCAGGAAAGTTTCAAAGAGTAAATCTTTTGTAGTCATTGTTTTTGGATTTGTTGCACCTACAATGGAAACTTGGATATTGTATTGTCCACTTTTATCAAAAACAGGACCTTGAATTACAGGTAATGAGTCGCCTCTTGCATAATAGGCCCCAGCTATGGCATGTTTTTCACCATAATACTTGGTACATTTCCAAAGGTTTTGATCTTGGCATCCAGATGTAGGTTTGATTTCTAAATCTAATTTACCATCATCATCAAAAAAGTATTCGTTGGCAACTAGAGCATCTTCATGAAAGATCTGAACTCTATATGTAACACTCTTGATGTTAGCATTTGTTTCGCTATCAAAGAATCTGATTGACAGATTAGCACTTTTAGAATCACCATAAATAAAATCATCAGGGGATAGAATTGTAGTTAAAGCTACTTTTAGTCCATCAAAATCTATTGGTGGTGCGAGAGATCCTGAATGATGTTGTGCATATGCAGGGGTTATTGACATAACAAATAATCCTATAACTAATAACAAAACTAGTTTTGAAATCATAATTCTATATATTTTGAGGATGTTAAAAAATCATTGTAAGTCATTAGATATTATTTTGCGATAAGTGTGTCCACACAAGTTGCAAGAAATTCTAATCGACTTTACAGATGTCCTGCCTAAACGAATTCGAGAATTTATTCCAGGGGCAATAAACGACTTGCATTTTTTGCAGAAAATCATTCTAAGATCATAAGGCATTCGAATTTTGTGTCTTGTGCTAATTCTTCTAGCAATATAGGCCTGACGCTGAGAAAGTTTGGGATTTGTTTTTGCGTTAGTTATTGCATTTTCAATAAGAATTTGCATTCGTTCCATTGCAATTTTTCTTACTGCAGATTTCACATTATTTTCTGAAATTGCACCTAAAAATTAGTTTTTATCATAATGTAAAAATGCAGTCAGCGGGATTCGAACCCGCGTCACAGGGTTGGAAACCCCGAATACTAACCAGGCTATACTATGACTGCAACAGAATGCAAATTTTGGTTCCTACATAAAAATGGTTTTTTCATATTCATAGAGCAATCTAGCAATTACAACGTGGCCTTCAAACGATTCATCACCAATAGAATACAGATCAGTAATTTTGTTTTCAATCAAATCTGAGAAATGTCCTTTTTGGAATCCACCAACTACAATACACGTATTATCTGAAATCTCTGTTGCAACTTTTTCATACGAACTAGATTTGCCCTTGCTAGAAAATCCAATCACTTTAGATGGATTAATTTCACCAAGTAGTTCTGAGAATGTTTTTTCTTTAATCTCCAGTAATATTTCATTATTTGCGATGATTTTTTTCTCTTGATACAGTTTTTCAATTACTCCCTCAAATCTATGATAAGATTTTGGAATGTGAACATTTTGACCAAAGTAAATTACTTTATCATCAACTGTATGAATGTAGATTTTTATTTTGTTTTGAAGATATAATGGAATTGTAGTAGCTTCAAGTATTGAAAAGTGTACCAAATCTGGTCTTCCTCTTTTCATTTCATTTTCAATTCCTTTCATAGCTGCAAAATGCCACGAATTGTCAAGAATAATTTCAGTAGAGTGTTTACCAAGTTTTCTTGCATGTGAGACTACTGATGGATGATATTTAATTTCATGAGGCACTGTCTCTAAAGAAGACTCGGCAAGAATTAGTGAAATCATACTAGTTTATCATTTCAATTTGATTCTTAAATTCATTCCAACCAGATTTTGGATTTCCATTGATTTCAATCAAACCTGCGTTGCAAACGTAATAGTTCAGTCGTTCAATTACATATTCACTACTTCCTAAACCTGAACCTCCCCCTACACTAATTTTCTCTTTTCCAATATCTTGTTGTTCTGGAATGCATGTATTCTCAGGTCTGTCGTACTGTCTATACCATGTCAAAAATTCTATCTCTGATTCTTTTTCAGAGAAAAGCTCAAATGATTTTTGCAAGAAATCATCCTGAGTTGTGGAATTGCCTCCAATAAAATTAGAGGTACTCCAGCTAATCTCAAAAAATGCTACTTTTTTGTCTGGGATTATTTCAAATGCTTCATTCAGATCATCTTTTGCTTCCTGAGGAGTTTTAATGATATCATTAAGACTGTCTACTGGAAAATAGGAAAATGCGACAAAATCTCCAATTGCAAGTTCATTTACTATATTTTCCAAGTCTTTATTGAGTACTTGATGTAGTGCAAATGAATTTCCAAACTTTACATCTGGATGTTTCTCTTTTATCTTCTGATAGACTCCAGAGAACAATTCCTTGTAAACCGGAATATTTTGCTCATAGTATCTAAACTGAGATTCAGTCTCACCTGCAATTATTACAGAATCAATAATTGAATATCGTGATAAAATTACATCAAGAACATTGACTAGCCTTTCTTCTCCAATTGCATTAAGGGATGGTTTTCCAATCCAACTAGGAAAAGGTCCAAGCGTTTCACCATTAACAATAGAAAAGTAAAGAGTTACTTTGAGATTATTATTTTTATTTAAACTCATCAATACATCAGATTGTTCCCAATCAAATTCTCCACGTACAGGTTCAATCAAGTTCCAAAAAAGATACATATTACTTCTTCCAATTCCAGAGCTTGCAGCTTCAGAATAAATTTGATCCAAGTTTTGTAGAGTAGTAGATTGACTTGGAGAATTAATTACAAGGCCAATTTTTTCATTAGTTTTTTGAGTAATAATTTCTGAATTTGGTATTGCCAGTACTGAAGATACTATTACAATCATAATTACTACGCTTACTAGTATACCCAGGATTTTCTTGTCCACGTGGATTTAAAATGAAAAGGAAGTAAAAAAGTTGTGATTCTTTTATTTATCCAGAAGTACAACCGCTGTATCCACATTCAATGCAGATACTACAACCTTCTACAAAGACTAGATTGTTTTTACATGTAGGACATAGACGATCTTCTGAAACCTCTTCGTATTTTTGAGGTTCCATTTTGATTTCTTCATCATGAACTTTTAGCGCAAGTGAATCATTGACTTGGGCTTTGATGTATGGATTTGTTATGTTTTTACTCACAAAAGCAGTCATGTACTCACTTGGACTTACCTCAAAGATCTTTGTTGCATTTTCGCTTGTCATATGAAGGACTTGTTTATGTCTAGAGCCATCACGATAAACAGTCATTCCTTTCAGTCCTATTTCATGTGCTAATAGATATGCAGATTTTACATCTTCTACTGTAACATCGTATGGCATGTTGATTGTTTTTGCAATCGCATTTCCTATCCAGTCTTGCCATACACCTTGAGCCATAAGATGATCAGCCCAATGGATATCCATTGCGGTAACAAATACATCTTGCATCCATTGAGGGATTTCATCTAATCCTTTCAATGAACCGTAGTTGTCTGCAATCTTTTCAAGAATTTCGTCAGTGTAGAGGCCCTCTTCTTTGAGAGCTTCTTCTAGAATCTTGTTTGTATAGAAAAATCTCCCAACAGTTACTCTCTTCTCAAATACAAGAGCAAATGCAGGTTCCATTCCATTTGAACAGTCCGCAATCATTGAGAGTGTACCAGTAGGAGCTACTGTAGTAGTCAAAACATTTCGGATACCATGTTTTTGGATTTTATCAATCAGTGGGTCCCATTCATACGAATGCAATTCTTTTGCTTTCTCATAGTATCCCGAGATGGGAATCTTACCTTCTGGGTATTCTGTTTTAGAACATAATGGGAACTCTCCACGAGATTTAGCAAGTGCAACACTTTCTTCCATGGAATAATAGGATAGTGCTTCAGATAGTTTTGATTGTAGTTCATATCCTTCTTGAGAATTGTATGGGATTTTTAGTTTGTATAAGAGATCAGCTACTCCCATCACTCCAAGTCCAATACGTCTAGATTCTTTTGATGCTACACTAATTTCTGGTACTGGATATGTATTGACATCAATGATGTTATCCAAGAACCTTGTTGCTTTTCTGATTGTTTCTTCATATCTTTGCCAATCAAATTCATACGTTCCATCTGCTTGTCTCTTTACAAGATTTACCAAGTTGATAGAACCTAGATTACATGACTCGTATGGATAAAGACTTTGTTCACCACATGGATTTGTTGCTCTTAGTGGTGCTTTTCTTGCTTTTGCAAATACATTGTATTTGTTAATTTGATCAAAGAAGATCAAACCAGGTTCTGCGCTTTTCCATGCAGAAAGTGCAATCAGATCAATTAATTGATGTGCATTGATTTCTTTAACTGGTTTTTTGTCACGTGGACTACGTAAAACATAGTTACCATCAGAAGTATTTACAAGTGCATGCCAAAAGTCTTCCCATATACCAACACTTACGTTAAAGTTTTCTAAAATACCTGGTTCTGTTTTGTTTGTAATGAATTTTTCAACATCAGGATGCCATGCTTCAATAATTCCCATGTTTGCACCACGTCTTTTTCCTCCTTGTTTAACTACTTCAGTCACGGTATTGATGATATTCATAAAAGATACGGGTCCAGATGCAACACCTGAAGTGGATGCTACAATGTCGCCTTCCTCACGAAGATCAGAATAGTTGATTCCAACACCACCACCTGACTTGAAGATCAATGCTGCATCAGAGGTAGACTTCATGATTTGTTCCATTCCATCTTCCATTCCAAGCACAAAACATGCAGATAGCTGACCTAATCTTCCACCTGCGTTCATCATGGTTGGTGAATTAGGTAGAAAGTCTTGTGCAGTCATCAAATCAAAGTATTCAGTGATTTTGTCTGCATAACTATCAAGTTTCTTTGCTGCAAGTAATGTCAAAAGATCTTTGAAGCTTATCTTCATTTGACCTTTGTTTGCAAGAGTCACGTAGTGATTGATTAAAGATCTGAAATGCCATTTGTTGAAGAAATAATTGCCTACTTTGAATTTATAATCAAATGCATCTAGTTTTTCGAGATAAGATTTTGCTTCTTCTACATCTTGTTTGATATTTCCTGATTTGTCAAAGACTTTTGAATCGTATAGAATATCACCAATTCCTACCAGAATGGCAACACGTTCAAACATTTGAGTCGGAGATTCAATAATCTCATTTTTTCCATTTCTGAAAAGATATCTCGATGCTAGAACCCTAAGACAATTCAGATCAAATTTTTTGGAAACTGGATCAAGAGCCTTTAAATTCAAGACCTTCATTTTTTCTTCTCTTAGTTTTCTTCTCTCATGTCTGTAAACGATGTATGCTTTTGCAATATCGCTATTTCCACTATCAATTAGAGTAGATTCTACAATATCTTGTATATCCTCAACAGTAGGTGTCCTAGTGTTGGTAAATCCTTGCTCAACTAGTTTGTTAACTACATTCTCTGCTAGTTGATCGGCCATACCACGATCGGCTTTAGAGGTGGCGGCCAATGCCCGAAATATGGCATTTGAAATTTTATTTTGATTGAAAGCCGTAACTGTACCATTACGCTTACGGATCTCATTGATCGTATTTTCAATTTGTGAATTGTCCATTAATCTCCCCTCCATGTTTAGAATCAATATCTGTATAAACTGTTTGTCATGATTTCGCTAAAAACTCAGTTCAATTAAATTGACAACGCTCCAATTTTCATCATAGTGGGTTCTGAATAACACTCATGGAATCATACAATGATCGTGTAAACTTCTAAAGCATAACCAAAAAGTTAACTATTATTGGCTTATACTATTATGATCATCTGTATGCTTTAATTAGTTAATTCTTAAGTTAACAACTAGTTGGGTATAAGAGAAACCATCAGATCTTAATTAAGACTTTACTTATGATAGACTTTATCTCCTAAGTTCTTCGAAGAATTTTTCTCTTAAGAAATAAAATTAATCTCTTCGTAAAGGTTATGAACAATATGGATATAACTCATGTGCTCGAAAAGTTTTGATGTTATTATGTTAATGAGTCAATTTTAACACTGCTACTATGAAGTTCATGCTGGCATGATATTTTTGATAATAATAAAGATTAGCACATCTGACTCTGATCAAAAATTTTAAAAAAATGATCGTAACTAGTTTTTCATTTATGAATATCAGACAACATATGGGGATTTACATTTTGGACATTTGTCCTCAAACGGTTCATCCTTAAATCCACATTCACCACATATTGCAATCTTTCTTACAGGCTTGAAAGAAGTTGTAAGCTCTGATGCTTTCTCAAGTGATTTTTTGATTTCATCGATTTGTGCATCATTGTCAATGTGCAGAGTCACGAGTAATCCGCCATTTAGGATTTTTGAGATTTTATTGGCTTCAACTATAATCTCACTTTTGTTAGTATAATTGGCAATTTCAGAGGCATTAATGATTATTCCTTGAGAATAAGAGTCACCCTCCATTGAATTTAAGGCAGAATTTTTGCCATATTTTTCGCCATCCAAAGTAGTAAAACGAGCAGATGCCTCAGTTTCAGTCATACAAATGGTAACAGCATCACCTAATTCTTTACCTTTTTTGGCTCCAACATCGACTGCGGTTTCAATTACCTTATGAAGAATACTACGTCCTTCTTTATTATCTTGGAATCCAAGTATGTTAAATACAGACTCTTTGAGGCCTACCAAATTTACAACAAGCGAAACAGAACTTTGTTGCATGTATTGGGTATTCTTTGCAAGAATTGGGTTTAGTCCTCTTCTAGTAAGATCTGAGATCTCTTTCTTTCTTAATGCCATAGATGATAATGCAGGTTTCATTAGTAATGCAAGTCTTGCTCTAAAGTAAGTTTCATCTTTATTTGATTCAAATGCAAGTCTTGGAAGATTTATTGAAACAGATTCTAAGTTTATTGAAAGTGGAGTTGTGATCTTTGTAGAACCATTTGTAACACCAGAACTAGAAGTTTGGCCCTTAGCAAACATTACATGTCCACCAATGAAAATTATTTCAGCTATTGATTCTGAAACGTCAGTAATTTTTCCTTTATCAATATCTATTATCAGACCAATTTTTGGAATGGGTGTAATTTTTGTGTAATTTTTGTATGCTTTAATAATTGAATCAATTATTTTTGTATCACTTCCTAATTGTAATCTAATCGATACCTTTGTACTTGTTTTATTGTATTTTGCAGTTGTAGACGCAGTTGCAAATGCATCTGTGAGTTTTTGTTCAAGTTCTGTAAGAGACTTTGAATGCTTTGTAAATAATTGTACCAGGCCATCAATTACAACCTCTTGTGAAGCTTCTTTTGAAAGAAGGGCAATAACAATAGATAATGAACTTGTAATATCATCAAGTTGTTTTGATGCAGGGATTCTTGATACGTCAAGATATTTTCCGCCAAGATTTATTCCGTCTTCGATTAATTCTTTAACATTTACAAATATGGTATCAGGAATCATGGACCAAATTCCAGGATTAGTAATATGCAAGTCTCCAGATAGATGAGAATCTGCCACATCTTTTGGCAGGATGTTTGTAAGTAGGTGTTCAGCAAACACTTTTTGTCCTGTGTTAAAGAGAAGACCTTCAGCACCATTATCGACGTTATCTAAATTAGAGATCATCTCCTGAACGTCATAAACAGGCATGCCTAGACGTGCAAGTTTGTTCCTATATTCCTCATGACCATGCTCAAGAAGAACAGAATTCACCATTTCTCTGATAAGTGAACCAGTAAGATATGTAGTCTGATATTTGTAAATTCTATTTTCAACCTCTTCAGTAATTTTTTGCGCAAGCTCCAATGGGAGACTTCCTTCACGAACTAATGATTGAATAATTTTGTGTGAATTAAATTCCTCAATCGATTGATGAGATGTTCTAACATACATTTTTCCACTTTCAATAATTGATCTCTCTTCAATTTGTCTTGCCAAACTCAAAACTAGTTTTCCAAGATTTGTAATTGTGTATCGTCTTTCAGATTTGTTTAGTGCAACAAGTGATTGTCTGAGTAATTTTCTCAAGTGGTATGCAAATTTTCCACTTTCCTTTTTTGACTTGAAACCTGCCAGAGATTTTAGTTCAGAATAGGTCAAAGGACCTTTAGAATTTAAGATTCTAAGAATATCAATTCTGTTTGGACTTGCCATAACAGAGAAGATCATTCTTACACGTTTTGATGTAGATTGTAAAATCCCACTTCTCTTTGGTGATGAATCAGAATCCATGTCAGATTCTAAATCTAAATCATCGTCATCATCATCTAAGTCAACATCCAGATCTAATTCCAAATCCTTATCACTCATTTTCATGTTTTTTTTTCTTGACTAAGGAGTAAATAAGACTTGTGACTAGATCATTTCTAAACATTTTTGATCAGATTTGTAATTTATTGATTAAAAATTTGAAACTCTAATAGTTATTTTTTTAAAAAATCTAAAAAATGATCCACTTAGATCTTTTTTGATCAGTTTTCTTTAACATCAAGTGAAAATTCTGATGTTGAAAGTTTTTGTCCACAGGAGGGACATTTTCCATTAGTTGGATTCATAACATCTTTTAGAGATTTTAGCATTTTCATATTTGTGATCTTCTCTCCACATTTACCACATGTTATTTCAACAGACATGAAGTTAATCAGGGATACAAAATTATTAAGAATCGATTTTGATTTTTTTTAATAATTCAAATAAATTATTTTACTGTTTTTTAATGATGATTCCACAACCATCTTCAAAACCAGTAATTTTGGCTTTAGTACCAACCGGTAGATCTGCAGGGGTAGCAATTCCTGCCATAAAGCCAGAGATTCTCAAATCTGAATTGTCTAGTTGAAGTACAACAAAGGCATATGGAGTATATTTTTCAAAGCCTGCAGGGGCGACAGTAATTATTGTATAAGTGGCAATTGAGCCTACACCATCTAAAATAACATCCTCAAATCCTTTACTTCCACACTTTAGGCAATAATAGGCCGTAGACAAATGAATGTAGCCACATTTAGTACACTTATGAGTTAGTAGTTTGCCTTGTTTGGCATATTCAATTAATTGTTCTTCAATAGTCATTTTACACACTTTGGAATACATGAACAGCACAACTTGCACCAGTTGCACCAAAGTTATGAGTTAAACCAATTTTTGCATCTTTAACAGTTCTTTCACCAGCTTTTCCAGTTAGTTGGTCAAATACTTCAACTACTTGCCCAACACCTGTTGCTCCAATTGGATGTCCTTTTGATTTAAGACCACCTGATGGATTAATAGAAATATCAGAATTTAATTTTGTTCTACCTTCACGAACAGCCTGAATGCCTTGTCCTTTTTCAAAGAATCCCAAGTCTTCAGTGTCAACTACTTCCGCAATCGTAAAGCAATCATGTACTTCAGCAAAGTCAATATCTTTTGCGGTGATTCCTGCCATTTTGTATGCATCTGCTGCCGCAATCTTTGTACTAGGAATGGTTGTCATGTGTTCACGACCTTGTAATGCAGCAGGTGAGCCACCTCTGCCAGAACCAATTACTTCAATATAGTCACCACCGTGTTCTTTTGCAAACTTTTCAGAACAAAGAATTACAGAGCTTGCACCATCAGAGAATGGGCAACAATCATAAAGTTTTAGTGGACTAGCAACAACTGCAGAATTCATTACATCATCAACAGTAATTTTCTTTTGCATGTGAGCTTTTGGATTAAGGAACCCATTGTCATGATTCTTTACTGCAACTCTTGCAAAGTCTTCTTCAGTTGCATTAAACTCTGTCAGATAAGCTCTTGCCATAGATGCAAACAAACCAGGAAATGACGCACCAGCTTGACCTTCATAAAAAAAGTCAGAACAATATGCAAAGTAAGTTGTTGTCCATTCAGTTCCTGTGTGAGTTACTTTTTCAACACCAGTAACAACTAGACAGTCATAAAATCCGGCTGCGACATTGGCATATGCTTCTCTAAAAGATACAGAACCACTCCCACATGCAGATTCTATTGTTAATGATGGTTTATCTGGAATTCCTAATCTACTCATCAATACAGGGCCTATATGGACCTGCTTGTCAGCAACACCAAAGACGTTTGAAATGTAAGATGCTTTGATCTCTTTTGGATCAATGCCTGCGTTTTCTATGGCTGCTACTGATGCCTGAGTAGTGATATCGGCAATACTTTCACTTAATTTTCCATATTTCGTACTGCCAGCGCCAAGAACACAAACCTTTTCCATAATTATCACTGACCTAAGTCCCTATAAAAATTGTTTTAGTAAATCCATTATTGAAGAAGCCATCAAGGAGATTATCACTCCAAACTGTTCAGGTCAAGAAACCCATTATTCGACACAAAGTAAAAACTACAAAGTCAAAAACTAACATCTTCAAAAAAGAGATTATTCAGTATTTGGATACAAATGGATATCTTTCTTGGTCATCAAAAGAGAAAAAATACATTATTCTTGGGACAAATTCTCCAAAAAACGGACTGGTAGAATGCCCTGAGTGTAAGATAGGAGAATTGATGGTTATTAGATCAAGGACTACAAGGAAACGATTCATTGGTTGTTCAAACTTTTATGATGGATGTAGAGCTTCCTCACCATTATTGCAAAAGGCAAGACTTAGAGCAACAAAAAATCCATGTGATGTTTGTAAATGGCCTATGATAATTTTTCGTTATTCAAGAAATCAAAAATGGACTAAACAATGTTCAAACTTTAATTGTGAAAGTAGAGAAATCAAGCCTTCAAAGTAGGATAAACATCAGTTCTTCTGTTTTTGAGTAACGGTAGAATTTTTCTTGTTTGTTTTACTTTGTTCAAGTCAATATTTACAAAACCTATTCCTTGTTTTTTTTTCATATCAAGTAGAATTTTTCCATATGGATCAACAACTAAACTTCTACCACAGTAGATATTTCCAACTTGATCAGGAGCAATTACATAACATCCATTTTCAATTGCACGTGTTTTGTTAATTGTAATCCAATGCTCTTCTTTCATGTTACCTTTAACCCAAGCAGAGGGTACAACTAGTATTTCGGATCCCGCAACAGCTAAAGATCTTGACATCTCTGGAAATCTTAAATCATAACAAATCATCATACCAATTTTTCCAATTGATGTCTTTACTGGCTTTGTAATTTTAGAACCCGCGGCCATTTTATCTGATTCTCTAAAGCCTAATGCATCAAAAAGATGAATTTTTCTATATGTAGAGATTACCTTACCTGATTCACTAATTACAAATGAAGTATCATAAACACGATCTTTCTTTCTACTCTTTTCATAAAATGATCCTACGATTTGGATTTGATTTTCTTTTGCAGTTTCTGCAATTGTTGAAACAAAATTGCCATTAATTGTTTCAGCTAAATTTGCTAATTGTTTTGGAGTTTGAGAAGAGTTTGTATAAAACATCATAAATTCTGAAAATGCAATCAAAGTTGCATTTTTTGCAGCTGCTTTTGAAATGTATGAAATGATTTTTTTTAAATTATTTTCTTTTTTTGTTGATGCTTTGAATTGAACAACTGCTACTTTCATAGAATTGATTAATTAAATCACAATAAAAGGATAAACTCTTGGTACAAACGCAGAATGTACCATTTTCTTATTATGTAAATTTGATTAACAAAGATCAAACCGACCATAGTGTGTATGTCAATCCCTGGCTGGGGGAATTTTTCCAGTCTATTATTTTTAAAAATAATTAAAATCGGTTTCCTGCTACAAATTGTAGATTGTATAAGTTTCTTTTAAAGAGATTAACGTAATTCAAACAGAAGTTCATAAAAATAGAGTCTTGATTTGTAAAACAAAAGTATGAATTATCAGCATTGCCTAAATATCAAATTTGTTTAATCAAGATTGTATTAGAACTGTCACCAAACAACTACAGTTTTTGGTCTTAAGATCTGATACAAACTTAATCGTTAGATCTATAAACTCATGAATTTCCTTAAATTTAATGTCTGAAAATGAATTTTGGTATAGTAATATCCCATTTCTCGAAGAGGATATTGAGAGATTAGAATTCTAGATAGAGTATTTATATAATCTTAGATAGGATGATGAAGATAGTATCCTTAAAAAATATTAGTTGTTATTTTAGCAATCGTGCAGATTGAAAGTATCTGAATATTATACAAAAGAAGAATGTCGTAAAGTCCTTGATCTTGATGAATCAATAAGATTTGTAGGTAGAATAAAAAATCGCCGAGTTGTGGCATTTGTCAGAAGAAAAGAGTCTGAACCACTAATAGATGAAGAAATGGGTAATTTGGCACATTACCAGGCATCTGTCAAAGCCCATATGGAGGAGATGTTTGACAGTCAATTGGGAAAAACAAATTGGATGATCACTTGTAAAGAATTCGTGAAAATGATTACTCTTTTCTTGTATGATGGACTGTTGATTCTTTCAATTGACAGCAATGGAAATCATGACCGAGTCATTCAGAAGATCCAAAAATTAAATACACAATTCTAATTTTAGATCATCTCTCATTTTGATTTAATCAAAGTTATGGTTCAAAATAATTCCTGTTTCTACGTATTTTAAGTAAACATAGTACAATTCTATATGATTTTATAGATATCATGGATTAATCTTCTTCTCTTTTTTTCTTTAACAATAATCGATGTTTCGGTTTTGTACAGATAAAAAAGGAAGAAATGATGATAAACCTAGTTTTTATAATTGGTTTCCTGCTAAAAACCAATTTTCTTTAGGATTGTCTTCAAAAACAACAATGACGTGATTTTCTTTTGTTTTGAGAATATCTACTGCAGATTTTGTTATTGCTTTTGCATATTCGTCTTTTTGTTCCTGTGTTCTACCGGGATACATTGATACTGTAATCAATGGCATAAGATTTTCAAATTAATTCAGAGATTTATTCGTTCAATAATCTGGCTTATATCCATATCTTGTACCATACGTAAACTCTGAGCTGTGTGTTTTTTTGTAGAGATATCCTGTTGCCAGACCTACAACAAATCCTCCAATGTGAGCAAGATATGCAACACCACCTCCAGCAACACCAAATCCACCAATGAAAAATGGTAAAAGATTTTGGAAAACTAACCAAAAAGGTAAGAACCATCTAGCCTGAATATGCATCATTCTCCAAAAGAATCCCATCATAAGAAATGTCTGGATTCTAGCTTTTGGAAAAATTATAAGATATGCTCCAAGTACTCCAGAGATTGCACCAGAGGCACCAACTGCAGGAATTGCACTGCTAGCATCACCGTAAATATGAATAAGTCCTGCGAGAACTCCCCACATTAAATAAATTCCAAGATATTTTACTTTTCCAAATTTGTGTTCAATATTATCACCGAAGATCCACAAAAACAACATGTTTCCTCCAAGATGCATAAGACCTCCATGCAAAAAGATTGAACTTAGTAATGAGAAATATGGTTCATCAGGACAAGATACACGTAATGGACCTGCACCTAAATCAACATTTAGGACAGTTCCTCCTGTAATACAATTTGGAACAGCTCCCCAGTTGTAAAATAAATTAAATGCATTTTGATTTGTAAAGTCAAAAAATTGCCCAGTGAATGCAACTTCAATAAAAAATACGATTACATTGACAATGATTAGTGCATAAGTTACAGTTGGTTTGAATCCAGGAGGATGTGGATTTTCATCTCTTAATGGAAGCATGAGTAATTTTGGTTGATTGAAATTTGTATAATAACATTATTCAGCTAGAAATTTCTGAGATTAATTTCAGTAAAGAAAAAAGATGAGAAAACAGATGACTTCTACATTTCTTACCTGATTAAGGTCTTTCTAGCCAATTCGTTCTAAAATAAATTAAAACCGAGGGAATATATTCAGAGTGTAAAAAAAGAAAAAGAATGAAATAATCAGTTAGTCATCTTTAGACTTGTCATCTTTATTGAACTGATTATTGTGATGCCCACCTTTCTTTGGGAATTTAATATCATCAATTGAACCTGGACAACCAAATTCACCGAATGTTACACCATCTGTAACACTTTCAAATTTTGCTGGATCATCCATGCCATCTCTACTACAGAAAAATGTTAAATCGACTGGAAGTTTTCCAACTCCAAAATAATCAATTTCTCCATATACATGATATCCATAAATTCCATCACTAACAATTTGTCGGTGAATATAGTGACCGGGATCACCAAATGCTTGGCTAATGTTGATTCCAGTTTCTACTGCATCCGCTTTATCTAATGAATTTGCTTTGTTGTATTTTTTGACATTTTTAAAATAGTATTTGTCAAAGAACAAATCAGTAGAGTCAGCTAGAGCCAAGTCTGTTGCATCATCACTTAGACGAATTTCTAAATTGTGCTTTCCGTCGTGTTTTCCAGGATCTTGTCCAAATGCAGGTTCATCGGTGTGGCCCAATACAAAAAATATGTTGTTTGTATCAGAATCACCAAACAAAACTGCTAATTGATGAGCTGAGGCATTTTGAGTACCTACAACAGAAATCATTGCAACGCTGGTAAGAATTCCTAATAGTACATAGTTGGTTTGTTTCATTTCAAATTCTCCTATGACTGTGAGGAATGTCCAATTCCATCGTTTGTATGGTCTTCATCATTTAGATCAAATACTGGATTTGGTCCGACGTTTAGGGTAGGGCCATCAGTATATGGACTTGATGTGATGTTTCCTAGAACTTGTTGAATATTGATATCAACTATGTGACCAGAGGTAAACGTAATGTCTTCATCTGTCAAATTGATCAAATCAATATCAGTTGCTTTTGGTGCTCCACCATTGAGTGGATCAGGAATATGTGCATGAAATACACAATAATTTGCGTCAGGATTTGATACCGTGTTAATGTAGAACAAAGGAATAGAATCCATTCTTGTGTTCTCTGCTAACTCGTCAATATGTCCTGCAATTACACTTACTGTGGGTCTGTATGTATCATCACCTTCTGTAACTGGCTCACACGGAGCTGTTAGTAGAAAGTGTCCAGATACATAATTGGGACTCGAATCATACAAAGGAAATACTCCGCCTGGGGCAAGAGTAATTCCATCTAGTCGTATGTGAGTATTATCAGGAAGTGAATCTCCTTTTACACCTGTTTCAAAACTGTGACTAGCAAATACTGTTCCACCAAATGCTAATGCAATTGTCAGTAACGCAGTACCTGTAATCATCGGAATCTTGTTTTGTTTTAGATATGTCATTAGAATTATTTTTTGAATCTAATTAAAAGCAAAATTGGTACATTAATCGATTGTACTGGTTTAACTTTGAAAATTATTCTAGGATCATAAAACAAAAAATGAAATTAAATTTAAATAATAATCAAATTTTTAAAAATAAAAAATATTTTTAGAAACTTACTTTTTCACAGAATTTTTTTATCTTCACATACAAACAGATTTCATAATCTGCACTCAAAATTTTTAATTTTTTTAAACAAATACGACATATTTACTAAATACAATTAGAAAAAGAAAAAAAGAAATATTTCAGGATTCTATTCACAGAAATTAGAGTTTGGAACTATTTGGCCTCTAATTTGAATATGATGTATTTCTGAATGTACATTCAAATCAGTGTCTGAATTACACATTTCTTGAATTATATCTACAGGATCGTTACTTTCATGTTGATCGTTACTGAGATCTTGCCAATCATCTTTATCCCAAATTCCTGTAAGTGTGTTACCTGAAATAAGCAATTCGTCATCATCTGTAGGTCCTATTATGTTGAAATAGTGTTTGGAACTATCATGAACTCCTCCAGGTGCAGGATGAAGATGTAGTTTCCAGAGATAAGTCTCTAGACCTTTACCTGAATTTTTGTTTTGGCCAGTTTGATCATTGCCAATTTCACCAACATCAATTCGTTGTAGAATTATTTTGTATGCAATTTTCATATTTGGATCATCAATACTGTCAGCATCGACCCAAAACATTGCACGTCCTTTTTCACCATTATAGTGATCTGAATCTGCAGGCATGTCAATTGATGCAATAAAATCTGGTTTACCAGTTGCAATAGGTTTTTCAGCATCTACTAATGGTATAGAAGTGGATAAAACCAATACTGCAAAAATTGTACCAACAGATAATCCTAACAATGTTGTTTTTTTGCCAATCATTGATCCTAAAATCAAAAAATAATATTAAACAGAACTGGAATATTCGTCGAATGTACCAATCAAACTACAATTATTTTTCTTTTGACAAGATTTTCAATCATATTTAAAAAATCACCATCAGATATTTTTTCTTCATACCACCATCCAATAGAAATTTTTACCCATTGAGGAATTCTCCATTGAGATTCAGAAATCACATCTCGTTCAGGAACGGAAATTATTTGTTTTTCAAACAAAAAGTCTATTCCTTCAAGAAATTCCAAATCTGAAATTTGGTTTGTTCTCCACCACTCTGTATTTACTTTAATCCATTGAGGAATTCTTGGCAATTCAGGAGGCAATCCTTTCTCAAAGCCTGAAATTTTTAAAACTCCTTGTGAGGTAGGTTCTACTTTGAATGCCACATGCCAAAAGCCCATCTCATCTATGCTTTGGATAAATTCTACAGCTTCATCATTTAGTGTAACAGAAAATTTTTCATTTCCCGAAATTGGAGAAAACTCAAAGTTTGCATAAGTCTCAAGTGGATAGCTGTTGTATCCCCTAATGCTCAACGTAGTTCCTTTTTCATCAAATTTTGCAGCAGAATACCACGCTCCTGAATCATATCTGAAATCAAAATTTCCGTCATTTTTCTTTGCAGTCACAGGAATTACAGTTGTATCTACTGGTGCAAAACAGCTATAGTAAAAGACATCTTCAATTATTACAGGATCAGGATACATTGAAAAATCTAAAATTTGTCCTGGTTCAATTTTTTCAATAAATTCAATATTTTGAGTAATATCTAATACTAATTCATACCCGTGAACTACAGCATAGATTTTAGGATAAAAGATTGTTTTATCACCAGTGTTTTGAATTCTTCCTGTGATGTGGCCATCATCATGTTTGATTAGAGTATTATCATAGAGTACTTGAATTGGAATTTCGTTAGTAATTGTCTTTTCATATGTAATTTCTGGATTTACTAGGATCGGAGTGTCTGATGTTAGTTCAGGAAATTTTATTTTGAATGGAATTTCCTTGTCAGCCCCTATTGGAACATGCTCGATAGTTTTTGATATTCTTTCAGCGCCGTCAATTACAGAAACAGTGATTGTTGGAATTATTGCAAAACTGTTTTCGTTTTTAACATTTCCAACTACAGTATAGATTCCGTTTGAATCAAAGTATCCCAAATATTCATGTAATGGAACATAAACATCTGCAAATGCTACTTGAGAAACAAGTAATACTAAAAACGTCAATCCCAATAGAAATGGGATTTTTGTTTTTAAAATTCTAGAAAGAGTTGATAATATCTTCGAATCCGGATGTTGGTTTCTCAAGTGAACCTGGTCTATAGTCTTCAACTAATTTATCTATAAGATCTCTTGCTTTAATATAATATCTCTTTTTGAGTTGCACAAGTTTTG
>Ga0224512_10001745_pt1 | contig 20559 bp, 15 predicted proteins | sample SF_May12_sed_USG_4_FD_169103 | JGI IMG/M metagenome (GOLD analysis project Ga0224512, IMG submission 169103) | Sediment microbial communities from San Francisco Bay, California, United States - SF_May12_sed_USGS_13 | ecosystem: Environmental > Aquatic > Marine > Sediment | place: USA... | reverse complement strand
AGGTTGTCTTCGGCGCCGGCCCGCTCCAGGATGCGGCCCACGGCGGCGTCGAGGGCGACGAAGACGTCGCGCACGGGGTCACCGAGGGCGGCGGCGGCGACGGGATCGTAGTCGGCGCTTGCAGAGTCGTGCAGGTGCCAGCACTGATGGCAGATGCAATGCGCGTCCGAGAACGATGCGATCATGCAATCGAAGCGCTCGCGATCCATGAGGCCGAGGACGAGGTCGGCCTTGCGCGCGATGCGCTCGAGGAGCCGCGAGCGCAGCTCGGCCAGCAGCTCGGCGCTCGTGTTGAACGCATTGCAATTGCCGATGGCGTCGGCGCCGTGGCGCGCGTCGAGCTCGCGCGCCAGCTCCGGCGGCCACGTGGTGGTGTGCGGATAGTCGGCGTCGTGCGTGCCCCAGTCCACCACGTGGATGCCGTTGAGTCCCTCGGTGGGATGCGTCTTGGGAACGTCCACCACCACCACGCGCCGCCCCACCTCACCGATCGCCTTCCAGAACGGCGGCGCTTTCGTATCCGTGGGATGGATGCGAACGTCCTCGTAGGTGCCGGGTCGAAGCTGCTCGTAGCAGTAGCGCGCGTGTACGGCCGGCGACATGCTCGTCCAGAACGACGGCCACACCGCGCCCACGAACAGCCCGGGCGGGCTCTCGGTGATTCCGCAGGCGGCTGTCTGCAGAAGGCGCGCGAACGAGGGTAGCGTCCCGTCCTCGGCCCACCCGAGCAGCGTGTCCTTGTCGGCGGCATCGAGTGCGATGAAAAGCACGCGGCGCATGCGCGTCAGTATGCATCAGCGTAGTCGGAGGTCGCAACCCTCGCCGTCCGGCCCCTTACTCACGATGAGACGCCCAGGTCGTGCTTTTGCCCCCCCGCGGCAGTGGCGCGTGGTAGAATCGCCACGACCCCATAGCGCCCCTACTCGCAAGGAGGACGTCATGCCCGAAATCACACAGCACACCCCCAACACCTTCTGCTGGCCGGAGCTTCTGACCAGCGACGCTGACTCCGCCAGGCGCTTCTACCAGGCGCTGCTCGGCTGGGACTTCGTCGAGAACCCCGTCGGCGAGGGGCAGGTCTACGTAATGGCCCAGCTGCGAGAGAAGAACGTCGGCGCCATGTATCAACAGAACGCGGAGCAGCGCAAGCAGGGCATCCCTTCCCACTGGCTGCAGTATGTGTCCGTCGCCAATGTCGCAGAGACCGTGGCCAAGGCCAAGGCGCGCGGGGCGCGCGTCGTCGTGGAGCCCATGGACGTGTTCGATGCCGGACGCATGGCCGTGCTCGCCGACCCGCAGGGCGCGACCTTCGCCCTCTGGCAGCCGATCAAACACATCGGCGTGCAGCTCGCGGGCGAGCCCGGCACTTCCTGCTGGAACGAGTTCTACACGCGCGACCGCGACGGCTCAGGAGCGTTCTACACTAACGTCTTCGGCTGGGCGTCCGAACAAGCCAACATCGGCGGAACCGACTACACGACCTTCACGGTCCAGGGACGTCCCGCCGCCAGTATGCTCGAGATCAAGCCGGAGTGGGGAGAGCTGCCACCCATGTGGATGGTCTATTTCACCGTCGCCAGCTGCGACGCCGCGGTGAAGACCGTTCAGTCGTCGGGCGGACAGGTGTTCGCCCCGTCCACGGATCTGCCCGGCATCGGCCGCTTCGCCGTCGTCGCGGATCCCCAGGGGGCGAGCTTCGGTATTCTCGCGCCCGCCGGCGCCGTTTAGCGGATACCGCCCGCAGTCCGTTCTGGAAATGCGATCGCAAACGAGAAGGGCCACCCGAGCGGGCGGCCCTTCTTGCGCACGGGGCTGGTGATACACGATGTCACGGCCGTCTCTTCATCAAGGATTGCCGTTCGGGGAGTCGGAACCGATTCATGTAGGCGGCAACTCCTCCGGCCGCAGCAGGATCACCGTGGTTTCTCCGTGCGCCTCGAGGTCGGTGCTACCGGAGCGGAAGCAGGCGACCTCCCTGATTCTCATGAGTATGTCCTCTATCGATTGCACCCCGTCGGCGTCGCGACGGCCGTGCACGATGTGCACCTCGTAGATACTGCGCCGGCGGCACGCCGCCACGTAGTCGGGCACTACCCGCGAGACCTCCCACTGCGGGTGCGCATCGAGATGGAGGGTGCCGTCGATAGGCAACGACTCGAGCAGCGAGCCGGACGCCCCCTCCGGAGCAGACATCGGGCACCTCCTTCCCAGCGACGCGGCCCCAACCACCTCGACCCTGCGCCGGCGCCGCCGGTGTCATTATCAATCCTCGCAATTGACTGTGAAGGAATCGCGTGGGTGAAATCAATGATGCGTATGCATCAACTTCGCGTGCGCTTGTCGGCGCCCAGGAAGCGTCGCATGGCGGCGACAGCGGCGGTGCCGGAGAGAACATTGGCGACGGCGATGCCGGCGAAGATACCGGCTGGACCGGCGGCGGCCGAGCCGGCCAGGGCGAGCGGTACGGCGAGTCCGAACAGGCGCAGCGACACGAGCAGCGCCGAACGCAGGGGGTGGTTCATCGCGTTGAAGCTCGCGCAGGCCACGAGGAGCGCTCCGAAAAGCGCGTAGGTGACGGGCACGATGCGCAGATAGTGCGCGACCGTCGTGATCACCTCGGGTTCTTCGTTGAAGATCGCGCCGATCCCCCGCGCGGTGAGCGCCAGCACGACCGCCACGCCGAGTCCATAGGCGACGCACACCTTGAGCGCGAACCCGATCGCCTCGCGCACGCGCGCGGTCTGTCCGGCGCCGTAGTTCTGCCCGACGAAGGGCGTTAGCCCCGAGAAGAGCGCGTGTACGCCGATCAAGGAGAGCGCCTCCACGCGCGTGCCCACGCCGTAGCCGGCCACCGCCTCGGCGCCGTGCGCGGAGACGACTCGCGTGAGAACGCCGCCGGCCAGGGGCACGAGCATCTGCGTGCCGGTGGCGGGCGCCGCAACGTAGAGGATCTCGCGCCAGGAGCGCAATACCGCAGAGGGCGCGCGGCGCGAGAAGTCCAGCATGTGCTCGCGCCGCGCGAGGATCCAGAACGCGGCGAAAAAGGTGACCGCGTACGCGATGAGCGTGGCCACGGCGGCACCCTGCAGCTCGAGCCGGGGAAAGGGGCCGATGCCAAAGATGAGGAGCGGATCGAGCACCACGTTCACCCCGCCGGCGATGATCATCACGATGCTGGGCGTCCGCGTGTCGCCCGTGGCGCGGATGGCGCTGTTGCCCACCATTGGTATCACCAGGAAGCCCACGCCGGCGTACCACGGCACCATGTACGAGCGGATGAGCAGGATGATGTCGTCGCCGGCGCCGATGGCGCGGAATAGCGGGCCGATGGTGGCCAGCCCCGTCGCCGCCACCACCACCACCACCGCATTGGCCAGGAAGAGCCCGTCGGAGGTGAGCCGGCGCACGCGCTCGCGGTCGCCGGCGCCGATGGCGCGCGAGATCACCGACGTCACGCCCACGCCCATTCCCATGGCGATGCTCATCACGAGAAACGCCACGGGGAAGGTGAAGCTCATGGCGGCGAGCTGGCGCGCGCCCAGGCGCCCCACATAAAACGTGTCTACGACATTAAAGAGGATCACCGCCGCCATTCCGAACACCATGGGGATGGCGAGATCGATGACGGTGCGGCCGACGGGGCCCTCGAGGAGGTTCCTGCGCGGCGGGCGCACGCTACCAGCGCTCCGCCGCGGGCAGCGTACCCTCGCGCTGCTCGCCGCGCATGCTCGCCTGCCAGATCCGTCCCGTCTCCACGTGCAGGCACGTGAGCCAGCCGCCATACACGCACCCGGTGTCGATGCAGATCGTGTGGCCGAGGTTGAGCGGCGTCCCGGAGCGCTGCGCCGAGTGGCCGCAAACGACGATCCGCCCGGAGACGTGCGGCTGCGCGTCGTCGACGCGCGTCCAGTGCAGGCGCACGTTGGGTTGCTCGTCGACGGCGAGCTCGGGTTCGACGCCCGCGTGGACGTAGATGTGCGACGGGGTCTCGTACCAGTCCCGGCAGGTGTCCGAGAGGAAGCGCCAATGCCCCTCGGGCACGGCGTCGAGCCGTCGACTCTTGTACGAGGAGAGCGTCGCGCGCCCGCCCATGTCGAGCCAGGAACGGCGGCCGTCCTTGTGCGACCGGGCCACGAGCATCATGAAGTCGTGGTTGCCGCGCAGCGCCACGACGTCGACCTCGCGCGCCAGCGCGATCAGGCGCTCGATCGCTCCGCGCGTATCGGGGCCGCGGTTGCAGTAGTCGCCCAGCGTGACAACGAGGTCGCCGCGGGCGGGTTTCACCGCGTCGAGCAGTCGGTCGAGGGCGGAGCGACAGCCGTGAATGTCGCCGATGACGAGCGTGCGCATCGCCTAGGCCCCGCGACTCCGCAGCAAGGCCATCCACAGCGCCGTCGCGACGACGAGGATGGCGAGGATCAAGACGAGTACGATAATCCGGGAGCGTTTGTTGGTGGGCTCACCCATAACGCCGTATTGTACCGCCGCCCGCGCGCTCAGCGCACGCGGAACTTGTAGATGTCGCCGTTTCCCGAGCGCTCTGAGTAGAACGCGATCCACTTGCCGTCGGGCGACCACGCGGGATTGCCGTCGCTGGCGGGATCGTCCGTGATCTGCGCCGCCGGCCCGCCCGCGGCGGGGACGATCCATACGTCGCGGTTGCCACTGCGGTCGGAAGTGAACGCGATGAGCATTCCATCGGGCGACCAGCTCGGTTCCCAGTCGTCGGCGGGGTCGTTGACGATCACCGCCCCGGCGCCGCCGGACGCGGGCACCACGGCGATGTCCCAGCTGCCCGCCGTGTCCACTACGCACGCAAACTGCATTCCGTCCGGCGACCAATCGGGCATGAGGTGGTCGACCGAACCGGTGGACACTTGCGTGGCCGTGCCGCCCGTGGCGAGGATGCGCCAGATGTGCGCCACACCACCCGAAGGCCGATGGCTATACGCGATCTGCTGGCTGTCGTTCGACCAGGAGGGGTAGGTGTAGAAACCGAGCGCGGTGGTCACTTGGAGCGGTGCTCCCCCGGCGGCGGACACCGTGAAGATGTGCGGCGGGCCGGCGGCGAGCGACTGGAAGGCGATGCCCGTGCCGTCCGGCGACCACGCCGGCCACAGGTCGTAGCCCCCACCCGTGGTCAGCGGTGTCGCAGCCCCGCCCGAGGCCGGAATGACCACGAGGTCGTCGCCGACCGAACCGGGGAACGGGCGCTTACTGCAGACGATCCGGGTTCCGTCCGGCGACCAGGAGGGGTAGCGCTCCTGGTCGTCTGACGTGCGCGTGAGCTGCTGCAACGGCGCTTCGCCGCCCGGAGTGGTGGGAGTCTCGTCCTCGCCGCACGCCATCGCCACGCATGCGATCGCCACCATCCAGACCGTCCAGTGCTTCATCGATCGACCTCCGTCACAATGACGACTTGATCATCACCAGCATCATCTTGAAGCGGGCCGCCGCGTGCAGCGCGTGCGGCTCGCCGGCGGGCATCACGATCATGTCGCCGGCCCCCAGCCGGTGGGTGGCGCCCGAGATGGTGACCTCCGCCTGCCCCTCCAGGACGTGCACGATCGCGTCGAACGGCGCCGTATGCTCGCTGAGCCCCTCGCCCTCGTCGAAGGCGAAGGCGGTGACGGTGCCGCTCTTCTTGGAGACGAGGGCACGGCTCACGACCGAGCCCTGCCGATAGTCGGCGAGGGCGGTCGCGCTCACCGGTGTCGCGGGTTCCAGGACTGCCACGTGTTTCTCCTCCTGTCGAATGCGTGTCGAAGCCCCGCCATTGTAGCACGAGGCGGTCTGCCTTTCGGCCCACGCATTGCGTGTGCTATACTTGGGAGCGTCCCGATCAAAGCAGACTCAGGGGGTCCACGACTTGAAAAAGCAACTTCGTCTCGTCGCGGCGCCACTCGCCGCGCTGATCCTTGTTTTTCTCACCGCTGCCGACGCGCCGGCGCAAGACACGTCGGAGACCGCGGAGGGCTGCGGGACCGAGGTGACGAGCCAGGAAGCCGCTCTCTACCTGGAACTCCTCGCGCAGGGCGTCCTCGACCGCGTGACGGCCGATGCGCAGGCCCCGCCCTATTGCATGCCCATCATGGGCCACATCGTCCGCCGGTCGGACGGCACCGGCGGCCTCTCGATCACGCGCTACCAGCAGTCGATCGCCGACTGCAATTTCTACTTCGCCGGCACCGGCATCCAGTTCTACTCGCTGGGCATCGATTACATCGACAGCGACTTCTACTATTCGAATATCACCAGTGGAGCCGACATCAACGCGCTGCGGAACGAGAACGTCGTGGCCGAGGCGATCAACGTCTACTACACGGAGTCCCTGCCCGGGCTGTGCGGCATCTCCTCCTTCACGTTCTCCTCGGTGCAGGGGATCGTCATGAATAACTCGTGCACGGCTACGGGCAGCAACCACTCCACGATGCCACACGAGGTCGGCCACTACGTCGACCTGTTCCACACCCACGAGACCGCCTTCGGCGTCGAGTACGCGAACGGGAGCAACTGCCTCACGGCCGGCGACCTGTTGTGCGACACGCCGGCCGACCCCAACCTCAGCGGCCTGGTCGGACCGTTTCCGGGGTGCAACTACACCGGCACCCTGCAGGACCCGCTAGGCGCCAACTACAACCCGGACACGCATCAGATCATGTCCTACTCGAGGCCGCAGTGCGCGGACAAGTTCTCACCGCTGTCCAAGCTCAAGACGGTGGAGACGCTTCTCAACCTGCGCATGGATCATCTTTCGCGCGGTTGCACGCCCTTCCCCGCACCGGTTCTGACCGCGGTCGATCCGCCGCAATCCTACATCGACAAGACCCTGGACGTGCTTCTGGTGGGGGCGAACTTCGGCGACTACACGACGGTGTTCTTCGGCGAAGGCATCGAGGTGACCACATTCACGCTGCTCGCGCCGGAGTCGCTTCTCATTAACATTGCCATCGACATCGACGCCGAGCTGGGACCGCGCGACGTCGTCGTGGTCAACGCCTTCGACCCGGACACCCTCCCCGGCGGGTTCGAGGTGCTGCCCACCCGCCGCCACTATGTCTCTCCGACGGGCGCGGCGGTCTATCCATACGTCACGCCCGCCGAGGCGGCGAACACGTTCACCGCGGCTTTCGGGGCCGCCAGCCCCGGCGACTCCGTCCTCGTGGATTCCACCACGGTGTCGGGCACGTTTTTCACCGTCACCAAGTCCATCTCGGTCTTGGGTGGCTGGGCGGACGCCTTCACGACGCGTCCCGGGCGGACGCGTCTGGTGCTGAGCGGCAACGTCACCCTGGCCCCGGGAACGGGCGGCGCTGCGACCCTTGACGGCTTTGTGCTGGATGGTGGTGTGGGGTCCGTGGAGCCCACGCCGATCAACGGCCGCTACGGAGGCGGCGTGCGCATCTCCGGCGGCTCGGCGACCGTGAGGAACTGCGAGATCCGGGACTGCGTCGCCAATCCCGGCGCTGGATTCGGCGGCGGCGGCGGCATCTATGCGACCAACTCGGTGGTTACGATCGCGGACAACCTGATCCACCTCAACGACGCCACCTACGGGGGCGGCATCTACCTCTACAACGCCAGCGGTTCGGTGACGGGCAACATCATCGAGTCCAACCCGGTGACGGCGAGCGGCGGCCCGGTATACCAGCCCCAGGGCGGCGGCATCGCGATAGAGAGCTGCACCGCGCTCATCCTCGGGGATAACACCATTCGCTTCCACACCGGCGCGCAGAACGGCGGGGGCATATGGGTCCAGGGCTCGAGCGGCGTGGTGATCGACGGGGGCGAAGTCTCCTACAACGCGTGCGCGCAGCACGGCGGGGGCGTGTACGCGGGCAGTTCCACGGTCACGGTCCAAGGCGCGTCGCTCTCGCGAAACGCGGCGGGATTCGGCGGCGGTGGACTGGCCGTCGAAGGCGCGTCCTCGAGCGTTACGGCGAGCGATTGCGAAGTGCTCTGGAACACGGCCCTCCTGGCCGCGGGTCTCTACGGCTCGCAATCCACTGTGTTCGCGCGGCACAACCTCTTCGTCGGCAACACCGCGTCGGCGACCGGCGGCGGCATCTATTTGGGCACGGCCCCCGGAGGCGAGATTGCCGGCAACACGCTCGATCGCAACGGCGCCGGTTCCGGCGTTGGCGGCATCCTGCTTTCAGGAGCCGTCGTCGACGCCTCCAACAATATCGTCGTGAATACCACCGGCGTCGGCGTCAGCTGCAGCGGTGGGGCGCCGGTGTTGTCCTACAACCTGGTGTACGGCTCGAGCGGCGCCGACTATTCGGGCTGCGGCGCGGGCACGGGGTCCGTTTCCGGCGATCCCCTCTTCGCCGACACGTCGGCCACGGATTATCGGCTCGCGCTCCACTCCCCCGCCATCGACGCGGGAGACCCCGACGCCGGCCGCAACGATCCCGACGGCTCGCGCGGGGACATGGGCCGTTACGGTTCGCATGCCTTCGCCATGGCGCAGCCGTCGTTCCCCCAGGGACTCGTCGCCACTCCTTCGGGACCCGACCTGGTGCTAAGCTGGAACCGGAACCCCGAGGGCGACGTTGCCTACTACACCGTCTACTGCGACAGCACCGGTGGATTCCGTCCGTCGGCGGACAACCTGTGGGCCACGACCGCTGATACCACGCTGATCTTCGGCGCGCCCGCCGACACCACCTACTACGTGGTGTGCGCCGTCGACACGAGCGGCTACGCGAGCGGGTTCTCGACCGAGGTCGTGTCACTGCCGGGGTCGACCACCGGCGCCGGTGACGTCGTGCGCTACGACGACGCGCTCATGCAGAACGTGCCCAATCCGTTCAACCCCACGACGGCGATCCGCTTCTCGCTCGCCGCGCCAGCGCACGTCCGCCTGGCGGTGTACGACGTGTCCGGGCGGCGGGTGCGCACGCTGCTCGACGCGCCGCGCGGCAGCGGGCCGCACACCGCGGTCTGGGACGGGACCAACACCTCCGGCCGGCATGTGGCCAGCGGCGTCTATTTCTACCGCCTCGAAGCCGGCCGCTTCTCCGAGACGCGTAAGATGATGCTGTTGAAGTAGGCAGCGGCTTGATCCCGCGGCCCCGGTCCGCTACAATGGCGGAGTCAACGACCATCGGAGATACCATGCAAGATATCCCGAACGACCATCTCACCGTCGACACCGTTCCTACTCCGGACGCGGACTGGCCTTTGATCGGCGCCTTCGCGAAGACGTTCAACGGCGACTTCTACGCGGGGTCGCCCGCGCGGGCGGCCGAGATCGCCGCCGGCCAGCGTCACGGCACCCTCTCCGAGCTTCGCACGTGCCTTTTCTACGAATGGCGCCGCTACCGCGCCGTCGGCATCGATCCGGACGACCGAACGATGGGCTACGTGCACGAGTTGCTCGACAAGATCCGCGGGAAGCTGGAGAAGGGCGAGCGCGACTAGATATCCGTGGCACCCCGTAACCACGACCTCAACAGCGACGAGCGCAAACGCCTCACCGAGGCCCTGAAGGCGAGCCCCGCGTATCGCATCTCCTGGGAGGACGAGGATTTCCTGAACGAGGACGTCCTCCGTCCCATCCGGCTCGAGCTCGAGCTCCTCAAGCCGGAGCTTACTCTGCGACGGCATCACATCCACACCTGCATCGTCGTTTTCGGCAGCGCACGCACCCTCTCGCCCGACGTCGCCGCGCGCGCGCTCGAGGAGGCGATCGCTCGCCGCGACGCAGCGCCTGCGGATCCCCGCCTGGAGGCGGGCGTGTTCGTGGCGCGCAAGGAGGTGGAGCAGTCGCGTTATTACGAAGAGGCCCGGCGCTTCTCGCAGCTCGTGTCAAAGGACTTCATGAAGGGGGACCGGCGCGATTTCGTTATTTTCACGGGCGGCGGGCCCGGCGTCATGGAGGCGGCCAACCGCGGTGCCTATGACGTCGGGGCGATGAGCGCGGGGCTCAACATCGGTATCGAGTCCGAGCAGGAGCCAAACCCATACATAAGCCCCGCCTTGTGCTTCCAGTTCCACTACTTTGCGCTGCGCAAGATGCACTTTCTGATGCGCGCGAAGGCCCTGGTGGCGTTTCCCGGAGGCTTTGGCACGATGGACGAACTGTTCGAGGCGCTCACGCTGGTGCAAACGAGCAAGATGCCGTTGATGCCGATCGTCCTGGTCGGCGCTGAGTTCTGGCGCCGGGCCGTCAGTTTCGACTTCCTGGTGGAGCAGGGTGCAATCAGCCCCGAGGACACGGGGCTCTTCACCATCGTGGAGACGGCGGAGGAAGCGGTGGCTGCCATCTACGACTACTACGGCGGCGGCGCGCCCGAGATCGGCCGCGAGGCTAACTACTGAGCGCGCTATTATGCGACGGCATTTTGCTCACCTGAGTCCCCGGCAGCGCGCGCTGCTCGTGGCCGGAGCGCTCGCCGTTCTCTACGCGGCGGTGCGCGTCCCCTTCCTGCAGACGTTCGACGCAGTCACGTCGGACGGCACGCACTACCTGGGGCAAGCCCGATCGCTCCTGACCGGGGAAAAGATGCGCGGGGCCTTCCCCATCGGTTATCCGGTGGCTTCGGCGATCTTCCATCTCGTTTTCCGAGACCTCGTGCTCGCGGGGCGCGCCGTTTCCTTCCTGGCCGGCTTCGGCGCCACGCTCGCCGTCCTCGCTCTGGGGCGCCGCCTCGCCGGAGCGCGCGCTGGCATGGCCGCCGCCGCGTTCTTCGCCGTCAACCCCACCCTCATCCGACTCAGTCTGCAGACGTACTCGGAGGCGCTCTATCTGTGCTGTCTTCTGTGGGGAATCTGGCTGTCCTTCGAGAAGCGATGGATCCGGTGCGCGCTGGTGATGGGAATGGCCGTGATCACGAGGTCGGAGGTGCTGGCGGTCTTCGGTGTCATCTGGCTGGGCGCCGTGGCGACCACGAGGGCGTGGCGGCGCCTGCTGCCGGCGGCGGCGATCTTCGTCGCGCTGTTCGCTCTCAACTCGGCGGTGCTGTCGAGCGTCACCCACCAGTTCGTCGTCGTGCCCAAGACGGCGTCCTTCGGAAAGAGCGTGGACGACTGGCGCGCACGCGAGACGATCCTGGAGGTCGAAGGCGACCGCACGCAGCTCGAGGGAACGGGACACGGCGTCGCCGGTACCTACGTGAGGCGCATGCCGCGGGAGCTGCTCGCGCTCATGCTGCGCACGTCCCCTTTGATCTTTTTCCTGGGCATCTACGGCGCCACGCGCAAGCCGCACCTCCCACTCCTGGCGGGTCTTGTGCCGTTCTTTTTCTACCCGTTCTTCGCCGTGCGCACCGAGTTACGCTTTCTCCTTCCCTACATGCCCTTCCTCATTCTCTTCGCGGTGACGGCGCTCTCGCTCCAGCCCCCGCGATGGCCGCGCCGCATCGGGTGGGCGTTGGCCGCCCTCTCCGTGCTTGCTCTGCCGCTGCGGAGCGTCGATGCGCTCACCGTCCTCGAGGACGACGGCATCCACCTGGTGCGCGACGCCGCGCGCAGGATGGCGAACGAAGTGGAGCCGGGCAGCCGCATTGCCGACCGCAAGACGTACTTCGCGTTCTACACGAACGGTACATACGTTGAGATCCCCGTCGGACCGTACGAGGAAACGCTGCGCGAACTGGACGCGCTCCGCGCCGACTGGCTCGTACTGATGGCGTCGGCCATCTATCCGCTGCGCCCCGCACTGCGCCCGCTGCTCTTCGACGTCCCCGCGATCCTGGGCGAGACTCGCTGGCGCATGAGTTACTTCGACCCCGGGGGAATCCTGGTGTATGGCCGCACGGCCCCGCGCGAGACGATCGCGTGGCACGAGGTCCCGATGGGCGCCGCCGCCAGCGTGACACCCATGCTTCCCCTGTACTCGCCCGACGGAAGGCACCTGGCCTGGCGCGCGGTAGTCGGCGATACATCGGCGATCGTCGTAGACGGCCACGTGGCGGCGACCGGTCCGCGGCTGCACGATCCCATCGCATGGTCTCCCGACGGCCAGCACATCGCGTTCGCCACGTCCGCCCCCGCCGAACCCGACGGCGGAGAGCCGCGGCGCCTGGTATTGGTGGTCGAGCTGGCCACCGGCGAGAAGAGCGTGCTCGTCGACGACGGCGCCGACGCCCGCTCCCCGTCGTGGTGCGCGACGACGGGGGAGCTGTTCTACGTTTCGGACGCCGGAGGCGAAGACGAGGTGTGGATGATGACCCTCCAGGGTCACGCCTCGCCGGTGACGAGCGGGGGCGGCAAGGCGTATCCCGCCGTCTCACCGGCGGGCGACCGGATCGCGTGCCTGGTGGACGGACAGGGCGTCCTCTTGCTCGACCGCAAGAGCGGAGGCATCGCGCAACTCCCGGCGCCGGTCGGGGTCGCCTACCCTCCGGCCTGGCACCCGGACGGGAACATACTGGCCGTCACCGCGAACGACTGGGGGAGCTGGGACATCTACTTCGTGAGTCTCGACAACGGAGCGGCGATCGTCGTCACGCGACACCGCGCCCGCGACATGTTCCCCGCGTGGCACCCGACGGGTGCGCGGCTCGCGCTGGTCTCGGAGCGCGGGGGTGAAATGCAGCTGTGGGAGATAGAAGGGCTGTCCGCACACCTGGAGCGGTTGACGTCGCCGCCGCCGATACGCGTTTTGCTGGCGCCGCCTCCGCGCGACGTCCCCCAGTGACGCCGCTCACTGGAACGCTTTGCGGCGGTTTTCCAGCGTGCGGTCGATTCCTCCGCATACCTGGTCGCAAAGATCGAAAATCGAGTGGTCGGTGATGGCGTAGTAGGCAGACGTGCCCTGGCGCCGCCGCCGCACCAGGCCGTGCGTGAGCAGGACGGAGAGGTGCTTGGAAACGTTGGACTGCGTGCCGCCGGTGAGCTCCACCAGCTCGTTGACCGTCCGCTCGTCCTGGCCGATGTGATAGAGAATCTTGAGGCGCAGCGGGTCACTGAGCACGCGGAAGCGCTGTGCCACCGCCTCGAAGGCCTCGTCCGTCATCTGCTTGCGCCGCTTCGCGGCCATGGCGTCCCCCTTCTTTTCTACTTGACCATATCGCCATATGGTCATATAATGCCCCCCATGCGCTGCCCAAGTCAAGCGCGAATACTTCCGGAAGCGTCCCACGGGAGAACGAGCAAATGAAGATCGAGAGGAAGCTCATTGATTTGTCGGCGCGCCACCCGCGCACCGTCATCGTCGTCGCGGTTCTGATGGTCCTGGCGCTGGGGATGCAGATCCCCCGTCTGACCGTCGACACCGACCCCGAGAACATGCTGCCCGCCGACGAGGCGGCACGCGTCTTCCATGGTCTGGCCAAGAAGGAGTTCACCCTCCACGACATGATCGTGGTGGGCGTCGTCAACGAGCGCGACCCCGACGGAGTCTTCAACCCGACTTCGCTCGCGCGCATACACGATCTCACTCATCGCATAGAGGCCATCGACGGCGTGGTTCGCCACGACCTCATGTCGCTCTCCAGCGTGGACAACATCAGCCAGGGTGGCCCCGGGGTGGTGCGCTTCGAGTGGATGATGCAGGAGCCTCCCCAGACGCGCGAGGAAGCGCACGCCGTGCGCGACGCGGCGCTGCGCCTGCCCACGATCGACGGCACCCTGGTGAGCGAGGACGGCCGCGCCGCCGGCATCTACGTCCCCGTTGCGGAGAAGAAGGAGAGCCACCGGATCGCGAGCGAGATCGAGGGCTTCATCGCCGGTTTCGAGGGAGACGAGCAGTACTTCATCACAGGTCTGCCCGTCGCGGAGGACACCTTTGGCGTGGAGATGTTCAAGCAGATGGGCATCGCAGCGCCTATGGCGGGGCTCCTCATTTTCCTGTTGATGCTTCTTTTCTTTCGGAGTCTCTCCCTGATCATGGCGCCCATGATCGTGGCGATCATCACGGTCACCGCCACCATGGGACTGCTGATCGGTATGCGCTTCACCGTGCACATAATGAGCTCGATGATCCCCATCTTCCTCATGCCCATCGCGGTGGTGGACTCCATTCATATATTGAGCGAGTTCGCGGACATCTACCCGCGTATTGGCGACCGCAGGAAGGCCATTCGGCTGGTGATGGCGGACCTGTACAAGCCCATGCACTACACCTCGCTGACGTCGGCGGTGGGCTTTCTCTCGCTGGTGCTGGCGCCAATTCCTCCCGTGCGCGTCTTTGGTGCGTTCGTCGCTTTCGGAATCATGCTGGCGTTCTACCTGACGATCACTTTCATCCCCGCCTACATCGTGCTCATTTCCGACGAGCGCCTCGCCCGCCTGGGCCGGCGCAATCCCGAGGCCGACAAAGGCGCGCTCCTCTCGCGTTTCCTCGCCTGGATCGGTCCGCGCGCGCTGGCCAGGTCGAAGGTAGTGCTGGCCGTTTCCGCCGTGGTCGCCGTGCTGAGCGCTTGGGGCATATCGCGAATCCAGATCAACGACAACCCCGTGCGCTGGTTCCGGCCCAGCCACCGCATCCGCGTGGCCGACCGCGTGCTGAACCAGCACTTCGCCGGCACCTACAACGCGTTTCTGGTGCTAAAAAAGGCGACGGATGAGAGCGCGGCCAGCGACGCCGCCGCGCGCGTGCGCGCGCTCCTCGAGGACGCCGGGCGGGACCAAGGCGTCGACCTGACCGAACAGTGGAACCAGATGACGGCCGCCGGAGCCGCGTCGGATTTCGACCGGGAGATCACGCGGCTCATCGACGCCGTCAGCGCGAAGCTCGACGAGGCCGGCGACGCCGAGGCTTTCCTATGGGAAGACGCGCTGGTGCTTCTCGAGGAGGTGCAGACCGCGGGCAAGTACTTCCAGGATCCGGCGGCGCTGCGCTACATCGAGGGCCTCCAGGACGATATGGCTCGCTCGGATCTCGTCGGCAAGTCCACGTCCCTGGCCGATATCGTCAAGACCGTGCACCGCGAGCTGCGCGAGGGCAACCCGGACTACTACTCCGTCCCCGGCACCTCTCCCGCCGTGGCGCAGACCCTTCTCTCCTATCAGTCTTCGCACCGACCGCACGACCTCTGGCACTTCGTGACGCCGGACTTTCGCTCGGCGAACCTGTGGCTCCAGCTCAAGAGTGGCGACAACCAGGACATGACGGCGGTCAAGGCGCACGTCGAGCGATACCTCGAAGCCAATCCGCTGCCCGGCGGGGTCACGCTGGATTGGGCCGGCCTCACCTATCTCAACGTCGTGTGGCAGGAGCACATGGTGAGCGGCATGCGCAACGCTCTCCTGGGGAGTTTCGTGATCGTATTCCTCATGATGCTCGTGCTTTTTCGATCCGTGTGGTTCGGCCTGCTCGCGATGCTCCCGCTCTCGCTCACCATCGCGTTCATATACGGGCTCATCGGCTTCCTGGGCAAGGACTACGACATGCCCATCGCTGTTCTTAGCGCCTTGACGCTGGGTCTGTCCGTGGACTTCGCCATCCACTTCCTCCAGCGCACGCGCGCCGTCTTTCACGAGACCGGCAACTGGAAGGAGACCGTGCGCCTCATGTTCAACGAGCCCGCGAGAGCCATCACGCGCAATGCCATCGTGATCTCGGTCGGCTTCCTGCCGATGCTCGCTTCGCCGCTCGTGCCTTACAACACCGTGGGCTTCTTCCTCGCGGCGATCATGGTGGTATCCGCGTTCGTCACGCTGTTCCTGCTCCCCGCCGTGATCAACCAGGCCCAGGGGCGCTTCTTCCGCGGGCACGCTCCCCTCGAGCAGGAGCACGAATTCTCGACCGAGGCGGGACGCAAGGCGCTGAAGGACACGATCGTGGCCGCCGTCCTCCTCGCCGCCATCGTGACTACGGCGCAACCGGCGCGGTCACAGGAGAATCCACCCGTGGATCAAATCATCGACCGCGCCAACCGCGCCGCTTACTACGCCGGCGACGACGGTCGCGCCGAGGTGCGCATGACCATCGTCGACGAGCAGGGCCGGGAGCGCGTCCGCCAGTTCACCATACTCCGCAAGGACCGCGAGGACGGCCGCGACCAGGACTACGCCGTGCTGTTCAGCCGGCCGGCCGACGTGCGCAACACGGTATTCCTGGTGAAGAAGCACGTCGGGGGCGACGACGACCGCTGGCTCTACCTGCCCGGTCTCGACCTCGTCAAACGCGTTGCCGCCGGTGACAAGCGTACGAGTTTCGTGGGATCGCACTTCTTCTATGAGGACGTATCGGGACGCAGCATCGAAGAAGACGCCCACGAGCTCGTCGCTGTCACCGGCGATCATTTTATCGTCAAGAACACGCCGCGCGACAAGAGCTCCGTGGAGTTCGCGCAGTGGACGGTATGGATCGACAAGAAGACGTACGTGCCCATGAAGATGGAGTACACCGACGAGCGCGGCCAGGTCTACCGGCGCATCGAGGCACTCGAGGTGCAGGATGTCGCCGGGCACCCCACCGTGACGCAGATGAAGGTCTCGGACCTGCGCGCCGGCGGGCACACGCTCTCCCAGTTCCGGAACATCCAGTACGACCTCGGCATTCCCGACGACGTCTTCACCGAGCGGACGCTGCGCAACCCGCCGCAGGAGTGGTTCCGTGGCCGGTAGCGAGTGGAGGGCGGCCGCCGCGCTCGTCCTGGCGACCCTGTGTCTGGCCCCGCCGGCGCTGGCTCAGGACGACTGGGGCGACGACGACACCCTGCCCGTGGAGATTCACGGCTTCGCCGAGGCCGCCGGATCCGGGCGCGTCGTCGCCGACCCCACCGCGACCAACGAGCTGGTCATGACCGAGGCCCGCTTCCGTCTCGATATCGCCCACTATGCCGCGCGCGCCGAGCTCACCTTCAAGGGCGACTTCGTCGCGGACGACATCACCGGCGTCGTAACCACGGACATTCGCGCGGCGCTGTTCAAGGCGCGGATGACTGGCTGGCTCGACCTCCGCGCCGGCCGGCAGGTGCTCACGTGGGGCACCGGGGACCTCCTGTTCCTCAACGACCTCTTTCCCAAGGACTGGGTGAGCTTCTTCATCGGCAGGGACGACGAGTTCCTCAAGGCGCCGTCCAACTCTCTTGCGCTCGCCGCGTACAGCAAGCCGATCAACGTCGACTTCGTCTGGACGCCGGTTTTCACTTCTGATCGCTATGTCACCGGCGAGCGCCTCTCATACTTCGATCCGATGGTGGGGGGAATCGTGAGTGCGGAAACAATGGGGCAGCCGCTCGACGCGGTTCCTCCCGCCCAGACCGTCGAGAACGGCGAGTACGCCGCGCGGCTCTGGCGCACCATCGGTGGCTGGGAGCTGGCCCTGTACGGCTACTACGGATTCACCAAACAGCCCCGCGCCTTCGACCCCGACAGCGCGCGCGCGACCTTCGCGCCGCTCGCCGTCGGCGGCGCGAGCGTACGCGCGAACCTTGCAGGGGGCATCGCCAATGTCGAAGGGGCGTACTACTACTCGCGGGACGACAAGAACGGCGACGATCCCTTCCTGCCCAACTCACAGGCGCGCGGGCTCGCCGGCTACGAGCACGAGATCGTGGCCAGGGTGAACCTCGGGCTCCAGTACTACTTCGAATGGATCCAGGACCACGGCGCCCTCATCACCGGCTCGCCGTCTCCCGCTTACGAACCCAACGAGTGGCGCCACCTGATCACCGGCCGCCTCACCTGGCGACTCGCGCGCGACACCTGGACTCTCTCCCTCTTCGGCTTCGTCGCGCCGGAGGACGGAGACACCTACTGGCGGCCCGTCGTCGGCCACCAGTGGAGCGACGCCGTCAACCTGACCCTCGGCGCCAACGTCATGACCGGCGACGAGGACACTTTCTTCGGCCAGTTCCAGAACAACTCCAACCTGTACTTGAGACTGCGGTACAGCTTCTGACCTACAACGGAGGCATGAACACATGACCATGAACGAAGCCCTCAGGATGCTCGCCGGTTTCTTCGTACTGCTGAGCATCGCGCTCGGCTATTTCGTCAGCCCCTATTGGTTCCTCTTTACCGCCTTCGTGGGCGTCAACCTCTTCCAGTCCGCCTTCACGCGCTGGTGTCCCATGATGGCGATCCTCAAGAAGATCGGCATTCGGAATTGATCCCCAAATCCTCCTTGCAGAACCGGGGCTAGCGCCCCGGGGGCCGAAAGCGCGGGGGCCGGTCGCAAGACCGGCCCCCGTGTGTCACTTGCGCCGCCAGCAACGCCAGCTATTCCGTAAACTCCACGTCTCCGTAGGCGCGAAGCCCTCGCGCCGAGAAAAAGCGCACGCGATAGATCCCCGGCCCGCCCGGATTGCTCCACGCCAGCAAGTAGGCTCCGGGTCGCCGCCCGCCGGAATTGACTATGGTGTCGACCGGCGCCGCACCCGGCCGGTCGTACGCCAAGATCCAAACCGAATCCGTGTCGGCCAAGGCGAAGCTCAGCGTCGTGGTGGCCACCGCCGGATTCGGACAAGCGGGAAGAACTCCCGACTCTACGACCACGTTCATCTCCGAGCGGGGACGCGGGCGCCAATCCGTCGTGTCGCCGCCGATCACCGTGCATATGGCGTCCGTCTCCAGGATGCCCTCGAACTGGCTCGGCGGTCCGGTTCGTGTCGGCGTTGGCTCCTCACAACTCAGAAAAACCGACACGGTCAGACCTAGCAGGAGCGACAACATCTTGACGGTGCCTCTGTGCGCGCTTGCCGGCATTCTCGCCGCCTCCATCGGCCCCGCCATGGTACAACAGACGACCTTGTCCCGCAAGGAATCGTAGCGCCGGGCAGTGAGAGCAGAGGGGCCTGGAAACGCCGCGCGACATCCGGTATAACTAGAGACCATCTCGGCGGCACGAGCCGCGTTCTCTAGTCGCCCAAAGTCGCGGGGTACCGGAGGTACACCTGACATGATCAAGCCACGCGGATTCCTCACCCTCACTATCGCCTGCCTGGTTGTCGCCGTCGCGTGGGCGAACGCCGCAGCCGCCGCAGAAAAGACGTTTCGCGTCGGCATCGTCACGGACGGGCCGTGGGAGCAGAACCAGATCATAAGGCAGCGCTTCATCGACGAGATCCTGACGCTCACGTCGGAAGACTACGACGTGCAGTTCCCCGCGGAGCTGCAGGTCGAGTGCGACTACACCGTGGAGTCGATCCGCTCCGCCCTGCGGCGCCTGCTGGACGATCCCGGATGCGACATGGTGCTCGCGCTTGGGGTCATCGCGTCGCATGAGGGCACGCACATGGCCCCGCTGCCCAAGCCGCTGATCGCGCCCTTCGTCATCGATCCGCAGCTGCAGCAGACGCCCGCCGATGGCGCCGCGAGCGGAGTGCCCAATCTGAGCTATCTACTCTCGCCGTTCAACCTGCAGCGCGACCTCTCGGCCTTTGCCGAGTACCTCGAGTTCCACAAGATGGTGCTGCTCTCGTCGGCGCCCTTCGCGGCAGCGATTCCACAGTTGCGCACCCGCATGCTCGCACGCATCCCCATGGGCGACGTCGAGGTGGTCGTGGTGCCGGTCAACGAGTCGGCGCAGGAGGCGCTGGCGGCGATTCCGCGCGATGCCGACGCTGTGTTCCTGTCGGGCCTGATCCACCTGCCGGCGGCCGAGCTCGCCGCGCTGATCGAAGGGATAAACGATCGCAAGCTGCCGAGCTTCTCGCTGATGGGCAAGATGGACGTGGCGCGCGGTGTGCTCATGGGGTTGGCGCCGGACACGAACTTCCCGCGCTTTGCGCGCCGCGTCGCGCTACACGTGCAGCAGATCCTGATGGGCGTGAACGCGGGCACGCTTCCCATCGCGCAGGCGGGTGGCGAGCGGCTCACGGTCAACATGGTCACGGCGCGCAGAATAGGCATCTTCCCGAGTTGGGAGGTGTTGACCGAAGCCGAGCTCATCGGCGTCGAAGAACGCCAGGTGGCGCGCACCTGGAGCTTCCGCTCGGCGATGGACGAGGCTTTGCGTGTCAACCGGGATCTGGCGGCTGCGGAGCGGGGAGTGCACGCGGGCGCGCAGGACGTCGCGCGCGGGCGCGCAGCGCTACTGCCGCAAATCAACTTGGGTGGTGTGGGGCTGGTGATCGACGAGGACCGGGCGGAGGCCGGCCTGGGGAGCCAACCGCAGCGCACCGTTACGGGGAGTCTCTCCGGCTCGCAGGTGATCTGGTCTGAGCGGGCCTGGGCAGGCTACAGCATCGAAAAGAGCGTGCAGCGCGCCCGCGAGCGTGACTACGAGGCGGCTCGCCTGGACGTGGCGCTGGAGGCACTGACCACGTTTCTCGACGTGCTGAGCGCGAAGACGCAGGAGCGCATCGTGCGCGAGAACCTCAAGCTGACACGCTCGAATCTGGAGCTTGCGCGCGTGCGCCGCGCCATCGGCATCGGCGGGCCGAGCGAGGTGTACCGGTGGGAGTCAGCGCTGGCCAACGTTCGCCAGGAAGTGATCGACGCGAACGCCGTTCGCAACCTCTTCGAGATCGAGCTCAACCGGGTGCTGTATCGACCGGCCGAGGAACCGTTCGACACCGAGGAGTTCGGCCTGGAGGATCCGGATGTGGTGCGCTACCGGGAAGGGGTCATGACCTACTTCGACAACCCCTACAGCTTCAAGGCGCTTCGGGCGTTTCTGGTGGACGAGGGCCTGCGCCTTTCGCCCGAGCTGCAGTC
>Ga0224512_10001744_pt1 | contig 20562 bp, 14 predicted proteins | sample SF_May12_sed_USG_4_FD_169103 | JGI IMG/M metagenome (GOLD analysis project Ga0224512, IMG submission 169103) | Sediment microbial communities from San Francisco Bay, California, United States - SF_May12_sed_USGS_13 | ecosystem: Environmental > Aquatic > Marine > Sediment | place: USA... | reverse complement strand
CGCCCGGTAGAGGGTGTCGGTGACGAGCGTCGACTTGCCCGAGCCCGAGACGCCGGTCACGACCGTGGTGACACCGATGGGCAGCCGGAGCGTCACGTTCTTCAGGTTGTGCTGGCGGCAGCCGGTCAGGACGAGGGCCCGGTTGCCCGCGGGCCGACGCCGCTTCGGCACGCGAATGCGTCGGCTGCCGCTGAGATACGCGCCGGTCAGCGACTTTGCGTCGGCGACGATCTCCTCCGGCGAGCCCTCGGCGACGATGCGCCCGCCGTGGATGCCGGCGCCAGGCCCCATGTCGATCACGAAGTCGGCGGCGCGGATCGTGGCCTCGTCGTGCTCGACCACGAGCACGCTGTTGCCCGCCTCGCGCAGCCGCTTCAGGCTGTCCAGCAGGCGCTGGTTGTCGCGGGGGTGCAGGCCGATGGACGGCTCGTCGAGGATGTACAGCACGCCCATCAGGCTCGAGCCCACCTGGGTCGCCAGGCGGATGCGCTGGCCCTCGCCGCCCGACAGGGTGGCGCTGGCGCGGTCGAGCGTCAGGTACGAGAGCCCCACGTCCGCGAGGAAGCGCAGGCGCTCGCGGATCTCCTTCAGGATGCGGTCCGCGACGGTCCGCTGTCGGGGCGCGAGCTCGAGCCCTGCGACGAAGCGGGCCGCCTCCGCGACCGTGAGCTTTGCCACCTCGGCGATCGATCGTCCTCCCACGTGCACACTGCGGGCCTCGACGCGCAGGCGCGAGCCGTCGCAGTCGGGGCAATCCCCTGCGCTGCGAAAGCGCTCGAGCTCCGCGCAATCGATCGCGTGGCCCGCCTCGTAGCGCCGCTGCATCTCGCCGACCACGCCGTCCCAGCGCCGCTTGAACGACGTCTGCCGGCCGCTCCGCTCGAAGGCGAACTCGACCTCGTGGTTCCCGGCCCCGTGCAGGATTCCCGAGCGCGCGCTCCGCGGCAGCTTTCGCCACGGGGTGTCGGGGTCGACTCCGTAGTGGGCGGCGAGCGCCGCGATCAGCTGTCCGTAGTAGCGCGCGCTCCGGGGCCCGCTCCACGGGACGACAGCTCCCGCGGCCAATGACTTCGACGCGTCGGGGACGATCCGCTCCGGGTCGAATTCGTCGCGGGTGCCGAGACCGCCGCAGCGGGGACAGGCGCCGTGCGGGCTGTTGAAGGAGAACATCCGGGGAGAGATCTCGGGATAGGAGACGCCGCAGTCCACGCAGGCGTTGCGCTCCGAGAGCAGCCACTCCTCCGGCTCGCCGCCCGCCGGGTCCACGGCGACGGTGACGAGGCCGTCGGCGAGGCGCAGCGCGGTCTCGATCGACTCGGCGATGCGCCCGCGCGCGGACTCCTTCGCCACCACGCGATCGACGACGACGTCGATGGAGTGCTGCGACTGCTTCGAGAGGCGGATCTCCTCCGAGAGCTCGTGGAGGGCGCCGTCGATCCGCGCGCGGACGAAGCCCTGCCGACGAAACGACTCCAGCTCGCGGCGGTACTCGCCCTTCCGATCGCGCACCACCGGCGCCAGAATCTCAACCCGCGTATCCGGGCTCAGCGCCACCACGCGGTCCGTCATCTGCTGAGGCGTCTGGCTGGCGATGGGCTTGCCACAGCGGTGGCAGTGCGGCTGTCCGACCCGGGCGTAGAGGAGGCGCAGGTAGTCGGCGATCTCGGTGGTCGTACCCACCGTCGACCGGGGGTTTCGGCTGAGGCTCTTCTGCTCGATGGCGATCGCGGGAGAGAGACCTTCGATGGAATCCACGTCGGGCTTGCTCATCTGCTCGAGGAACTGCCGGGCGTAGGCCGACAGCGATTCCACGTAGCGGCGCTGGCCCTCCGCGTAGATCGTGTCGAAGGCCAGCGAGGACTTGCCCGACCCGGAAAGGCCGGTGATCACGACCAGCTGGTCGCGGGGGATGCGCACGTCGAGATCGCGTAGGTTGTGCTCCCGGGCGCCCCGGACCACGATGTGGGTGGGAGAAGAGGAGGCGACTGCCGTCACGGAACGAGTGATTCGTCCCCCTCGTCGGGGAACTTCGAAGGGCTCAGCTTCGCCGCGTCCGCGAAGTACCCCCGTCGCTCGATGTAGGTGTTCTCTCGCAGCTTCTCCATCCAGTCGGCGTACTCGCGGGCCAGACGGCGCTCGAAGACCTCCTCTTCGAGCTTCGGCTTCGCCATCTCGAAGGTGACCGGCTCGTACTCCTCGCGCTCGAGGAGCTTGAGGAGGGTGCAGATCGAGCCCACCTCCAGGATGCCGCTCACCTCGCCCGGCTCGAGCGGTTCGAGAACCTTCGACATCCACGCTGCCAGGCGGTCGACGTGGAGCCAGCCGATGTCTCCGCCCTTCCTCGCGGCGACTGCCGAGTAGTCGAGTGCGACCGTCTCGAAGGACTCCCCGGCCTCGATGCGTGCCGCCGCGTCGCGCGCGTCGACCCAGGCCTTCTGCTTGTCCCGGCCCGTCTCCGACCCGAAGGGGATCACGATCTGGCCCACGTGGACGACCTCGCCGGCGCGGGGCTGGTTCGAGTAGCGCTGGTTGTAGAGCTCCACGACTTCCTGATCGGTCACGTTGATCTGCGACCCGATCATGGCGGTGACGACCTTCCGCCGCTCGAGCTCGCGCTTGATCTCAGCCCGGTAGTCCGGGTAGCTGAGGCCGTGGGATGCGACGCTGCGCCGCAGGTCGTCGATGCTCAGATTGTTCTCCTTGGCGATGCTGCGGATCGTCGCGTCGATCTCCTCGTCGCTGGCGCTGAGGTCGGATTGGCGGACGACCTGCTCGATCAACCGCCACTCGATCATCCGCTCGAGGCCTTCGGCCCGGATCTTGGCGATCTCGCTGTCGGGGATGCCGGCCTCGCGCATCCGCTTCTCGGTGGGCTCCACCATCCGGAGCACTTCCGAGACGAGGACGATATCGGCGCCGACCTGAGCCGCGATGCCATCGATGAGCTGCTCGCCCGCCGCCGCGGGCGCGGCCGCGAGGGCGGCGGCTGCGACCCAGCTCCAGACGCGCTGCGACATGCGATGGCCCCCGCTGCGGTTTCCATGGTAGCTCGCCGTCTGCGACGAAACGACGCTCACCGGCCGGCTCGGCTAAGCTCACGGCTCGTGCGGAGCCGAGTGGGCGAACGACGGGCGTGCGGGTCCGGATGAGCTGGCGGCGCGCCCAGCTCCTCGGCGCCGTCGCGCTGGTCATCCTGCCGCTGGGCTTCGTGTTCTTCCGCTGCTCGGCCTCCCCCGGCATCGCCTTCATCCGGCAGTCGCGCTCCGCCCCCTGGCTGATCGCGCCGCGTCCGGTGTCGTCCTACCTCCAGCAGTGGGGGCGGAGCGAAGTTCCCGTCGACACCTTCACGGGCAGGTTCGACCTCGAGTCGGCGGAGGGGCCGGTCCACGTCCGCGTGCGCGCGCTGCGCCGCTTCCGGGTCCGGATGAACGGGAGCGCCGTGCGCGAGGACGCGAGCGACGGCGACCGCTGGCGGGAGGAAACGCGGCTGGACGTGACGCCGTGGCTTCAGCCGGGACGCAACGAGATCGCCGTCGAGGTCGAGAACGACTCCGGTCCGCCGCTGCTCTCGCTGAGCCTGGAGGGGCTGGCCGAGCCGCTGGCGGCGGGACCGTCGTGGTGGGTGGAGTCCGGCGGGAGGACCCTCGGCTTCGCCCGCATCGCGGACGACACCCTCCCCTTTGCGGCGTCCCCCCCCGGTCCCACTCCAGGGAGCGCCCTCGCCGAGCACCGGGACACGGCGCTCCTGCTCTTCATGATCGGTCTGCTGGGCTTCCTGGCCGGTCGCCGGCGGCTGGGTCCGCGCGGCCGGGCGGCCCTGCCCGCCCTCATCCTGGCCCTCTCCAGCGTGGCCTGGGCCGGGCTCTTCGCCGGGAAGTGGCTCCGGATTCCGCTGACGGTCGGATTCGACGTCCATCACCACCTCGCCTACGTCGCGTTCCTGCGCGATCACGGCGCGCTGCCGCTCGCCACCGATGGCTGGTCGATGTATCACCCGCCGCTGTTCTACGCCGCGGCGGCGGGCCTGGCCGCAATCGGGGAGTGGACGAGCGGGGTGAAGGCGCTACCGCTCCCGCTCAAGCTGATCCCCTTCCTGTGCGGCCTCGGCAGCGTGTGGGTCGCGTTCGCCCTCGCGCGGCGTCTCTTCCCGGGGGACCTGCGCGTGCGTTCGTTCGCCGTGCTCTTCGCCGCGGTCCTCCCGATGAACCTCTACGGAGCGGCCTATTTCTCGAACGAGGTGCCGCACGCGTTGCTGGTGGGGCTGGCACTGCTCGCGACGGTGGGCGCGCTGCTGGAGACGCGCACGACCGCGCGTTCGGCCGCCGCGCTCGGGCTCCTGTTCGGATCGGCGGCACTCACGAAGTTCACCGCCCTCGCGTTGATCCCGATCGCGCTCTTCTTCCTGCTGTGCAAGCTCCTGGCCGTGGAGCGCGCCTCGCCGGCCCGGGCCGGCCGCCTGGCGGCCGTCTTCGCGGCGACCCTGCTGTGCGTGGCGGGCTGGTTCTATGCCCGAAACTGGATCGAGCTCGGCCAGCCCTTGGTGGGCAACTGGAACCTGCCCGGCCCGGGCCGGACGTGGTGGCAGCAGCCGGGCTTCCACACCCTGGCCTACTACACGGGATTCGGCGAGTCGCTCCGCCAGCCGATCTACGCGGCCTTCCACTCCTTCTGGGACGGGATCTACTCGACGCTCTGGGGCGACGGCCTGATCGCGGGTCGCGCTCTACCGGCGCAGCGCCACGCGTTCTGGAACTACGATTTCATGTCCATGGGCTACCTGCTGGCGCTTCCGGCGACTGCCCTCGTGCTGTTCGGAGCGGTCTGCTGCGTCGAGCTCGGCTTCCGCGACGCCGACCCCCGCCGGCGGGCGGCATTCTGCTTCCTGGCGACCGCGGTCTGGGTGATCGGCTGTGCGATCCTGTACATGACCGTTCAGCTTCCGTTCTTCGGGCAGGCGAAGGCCTTCTACGGGCTCTCGATGGGCGCGCCCCTGGCGCTCTTCTTTGCGTTGGGCGCCGCGCGCCTGGATGCGGCGCTCGCCGGACCGCGCCTCCTCCTGGTGCGGGCCGTCTTCTACGGCTGGCTGTTCTGCTTCGCAGCCGTTCTCTTCCTGTCCTACGCCGCCTGAGCAGTCGTTGCGGGCCCAGCCCGCTAGGCGGGATCCGTATCCGGGAAGAGCTCCGCGATCGTGTCCTGGATCGCCAGCGCCGCCGCGCGGGGCTCGGCTGCGTCGCGGATCGGCCGGCCGACGACGATGTAGTCGGCGCCGGCCAGGAAGGCCTCGCGTACCGTCATCACCCGCTTCTGGTCGTCGTCGCTGCGGTTCTCGACGGGCCGGATGCCGGGCGACACCACCAGGAAGCGGCTGCCCAGCGACGCTCGCAGGGCGCGGGCCTCGAGCCCCGAGGAGATGACCCCGTCGCAGCCGTGGGCGAGAGCGCGCTTCGCCCGCGAGAGAACGAGCTCCTCGACCGAGACCGAAAAGCCCAGATCCCGCAGGTCGCCCCGGTCGAGGGAGGTGAGCGCCGTGACTGCGAGTAGCTTGAGGTCGCCTTTCTCGCGACAGGCGGCCGCGAGCATGGCGTCGTTTCCGTGCACCGTGGCGAACGTGGCGCGGCGATCCCGCAGCCGGCGCACGGCCGCGCCCACCGTCTCGGGGACGTCGAAGAACTTGAGGTCCACGAAGACCCGCTTGCCCCGGTCCACCAGATCGTCGAGCAGCGCGAAGTAGCCGCCGGCCATGAACAACTCGAGGCCCAGCTTGTAGAAGTGCACGCTGTCCCCGAGCGCGTCGACCAGGCGGAGCGCGTGCTCGGGCCCGGGCACGTCGAGGGCGAAGATCAGGCGATCGCGTCGCGGGATCGGCTTGTCCGAGAGCAGTCGCCGGTCGTCGCTCATGGGAGCCGAACGAACCCTACCACAGGCCCCGTGGATCGGACGCCGAGCGATGAGGCGTAGCCGAGTAGAGTGTGGAAGGGCTAGGCTGCACGCGCGATGGCGGCCCCCGCCCCGGCACCCGGGTTGCGCCACGAGTTCGTCGAGGCGAACGGCCTTCGCTTCCACGTGGCGGCCTGCGGCGACGGAGAGCGGCTGGCGCTCTGCCTCCACGGCTTTCCCGAGTGCTGGTACTCCTGGCGCTACCAGCTGCCCCTGCTCTCGCGGCTCGGCTACCGCGTGTGGGCGCCGGACCTGCGCGGTTACGGCGAGACGGATCGGCCGCGGCGCGTCGCGGACTACGCCATCGAGACGCTGATGAACGACGTGGCGGGGCTGATCGACGCCTCCGGGGCGCGCTCGACGCTCCTCGTCGCCCACGATTGGGGTGCGATCATCGCCTGGTACTTCGCGATCCGACGCGTCCGCCCGCTCGAGCGCCTGGTCGTGATGAACCTCCCCCACCCCGGCGCTGCGGGGCCGGCGTTTCGCACCTGGAGGCAGCGGCGGCGCTCCTGGTACGCCCTGTTCTTCCAGCTTCCGTGGCTTCCGGAGCAGCTGATCGGGGCGCTGCGGTTCCGGGCGATCGGCGAGATGATCCGCCGCAGCTGCGCCAACCCGGATCGCTTTCCCGAGGAGGTGCTCTCCGTCTATCGCGAGTCGGCGGCGCGCCCCGGCGCCATGAAGGCGATGCTCGACTACTATCGGGCGTTCGTGCGCGGGGGCGGCCTCGTCCGCCAGCGCCGCCTCGGGTTTCCGGCGATCGATACGCCCACTCTCCTGCTCTGGGGCGAAGACGACGTCGCGTTCGGGAAGGAGACGACCTTCGGCACGGAGGTCTACGTCCGCGATCTCACCCTTCGCTATCTCCCCGGCGTCTCGCACTGGGTGCAGCAGGACGCGCCGGATATCGTGAACGCCATGCTCGAGGCATGGCTCGGGGACCGACCGGTTCCGGAGTCGCCCCTTCGGGAGCGGTAGCCGTGCCGCCCATCGCCGGCGGAAGACCCGCCCCGACCGCCCCATCAACCGCAGGCGGCGGCCGGCCGATAAGCCGTGTCGTGAAGAAGGTGCTCATCGTCCTGGCCCTGGTCGCCGGCGCCCTCGGCGTCGGCTGGGTGGCTCCCGATCTCCCGGTCGTCGGCGTGGCGGCGGAGGAGCTCGTCGCGTTCGCCGAGTCGATCGCGGAAGGCCCCGGGGCCATGGAGAGGGCGTCGAGCCTGGCCGTGAAGGTCCGTCCGAAGCAGAAGTACTACCAGTACACGGACGGCACCGGCTCGGTGCGCTTCGCCGAGAAGCTGGAGGACGTCCCCGAGCCGCTGCGCGCCCAGGCGGGAACCGTCCTGATGGATGGGCCGCCCCCCACCAACCCCGCCCAGGCTCGCGCGGCCCGCGCGGCGCAGACGGCCGCGGTGAAGGCCGCGGCGCTGAAGCGCGTTCCCAAGGTCGTCGTCTACACGGCGCAGTGGGACGAGGGCTCTCGGGACATGCTCGCGTGGCTCGACAAGCACGAGATCGAGTACGAGAACCGCGACGTCGACGAGGCCCCGCGCTTCTTCGTGGAGCTGCAGGACAAGACCGGCAGCACGAGCGTTCCGGCCTGGGAGATCAACGGCGAGATCCAGCGCGGCTTCAGGTCCCGCCACTTCACGCGACTCTACGAAAAGGCCCGCAAGGCCGGCTGACGCGGCACGAGGGGAGGCCTCGGCCGCCGGCTAGGCGGCGCCGAGGTTGGTGAGCAGGCGGTGCGCCGTCTCCAGCAGCTGCCCCGGTTCGTCGTCGGGTGCGGGCGCGACGATCTTGTGGCCCGGCGCGACGCGCAGCCCGCTGTTCGCCTGGGTCAGCAGGTTCACGAGGCGCTGCGGATCGATGTTCGGGGCCGCGGCCATCGTGAGGAGGACCTCCCCCTTCGCGACATCGACCGCCAGCACGCCGAGCTTGCGGGCCAGAACCTTCAGGCGGATCACCTCGATCAGGTTCCCCGCCTCGGTGGGCAGGGGCCCGAAGCGGTCGAGGATCTCGTCCCGGATGCGATCCACCTCGGCGTCCGCCCGCGAGCTCGCCAGGCGCTTGTAGAGCACCAGGCGCTGGTTCACGCTGGCGACGTACGCTTCGGGAAGGCGCGCGGGGATCGGCAGGCGGATCTCGGGATCGATCTCGGGCTCGTGCATCACGCCGCGCAGCTCCTCCATCTTCCGCTCGAGCATCTTCATGTACGTCTCGTAGCCGACGGCGGCCAGCATGCCGGACTGCTCCCGGCCCAGCAGGTCGCCGGCGCCCCGGATCTCGAGGTCCATGCTCGCGAGGCGAAAGCCGCTGCCGAGTGCCGTGAGGCCCTGGATCGCTTCCAGGCGCTTCTCGGCGTCGGCGCTCAGGGCATCCTGTTTCGGAATCAGGAGGTAGGCATAGGCGCGGTGGCCCCCGCGGCCCACCCGACCGCGCAGCTGGTAGAGCTGCGCGAGGCCCATTGCGTCGGCGCGGTTGATCAGGATCGTGTTGGCCCGCGGGATGTCGAGGCCGCTTTCGATGATGGTCGTGCACAGCAGGACGTTCGCCTCGCCGCTCAGGAAGCGGAGCATCCGCTGCTCGAGCTCGCGCTCGCGCATCTGCCCGTGGGCGACGATCACCTTGGCCTCCGGGACCACTCGCGCCAGCAGCTTCTCCATGGCGTCGATCGTGTGCACGCGGTTGTGGACGAAGAAGACCTGGCCGCCACGGCGAAGCTCGCGCACGATGGCCTCGCGGATCAGGCTCTCGGAGAAGCGGCAGACCTGGGTGCGGATCGCGAGCCGGTCCGCGGGCGGCGTTTCGATCACGGAGAGGTCGCGGAGACCGGTGAACGCCATCTGCAGCGTACGCGGAATGGGCGTCGCCGTCAGCGTGATCACGTCGAGCGTCTTCTTCAACTGCTTGATGCGCTCCTTGTGGGTCACGCCGAAGCGCTGCTCCTCGTCGATGACCAGCAGCCCGAGATTGCGGAAGCGAACGTTCTTCTGAAGCAGCCGGTGCGTGCCGATCACGATGTCGATCGTTCCGTCGGCGAGCCCTTCGAGCACTGCCCGGGCCTCGCGCGGGCGGCGGAAGCGCGAGAGTGATTCGACGCGCATCGGATAGCCGTCGAAGCGCCGGCGGAAGGTCTGCTCGTGCTGTTGACACAGGATCGTCGTCGGGACGAGAAGCGCGACCTGCATACCGTCCATGGCGGCGCGGAAGGCCGCGCGCACCGCGACCTCGGTCTTCCCGTAGCCGACGTCCCCGCACACCAGCCGGTCCATGGGCTTCGGCTTCTGGAGGTCCGCGAGCACGTCCTCGATGACGGCGAGCTGGTCCGGCGTCTCCTCGTAGGCGAACCTCGCCTCGAACTCCTCCATCATGCGATCCCGCGGCGAGAACGAGTGGCCCGGCGCCAGCTCGCGCGCCGCGTGCACCGCGAGCAGCTCCTGGGTCATGTCCTGGAGCGATTCGCGGACCGTGCGCTTCGCCTTCTCCCAGGTCGCGCCGCCCAGCTTGTCGATGCGCGGTACGTGCCCGTCCGACCCGGCGTAGCGCTGCACGAGGTTGAGGCGGTACACGGGAACGAGCAGGCGCGCCTCGTCGGCATAGCCCAGGCGCAGGAACTCGCTCTCGACCCCGCGCAGCGTCAGGTTCACCAGGCCCTGGTAGATCCCGATGCCGTGATCCTCGTGGACCAGGAAGTCGCCCGCCGACAGCTGCGCGAGGGCTTCGATTGCGGCGCCCTCGGGCCAGCTGGCGCGCGGACGCCGCTTCTCGCGCGGACCGAAGATCTCCTCCTCCGTCACCACCGCGAGCTTCTCGAGCGGCAGCACGAAGCCCTCGGACAGCGCCGCCGTCCGCACCTCGACGCGCCCCCGGCCAGACCAGCGCCAGGCGGGCCGCGGCTCGTCGGCGGCTCGCGCCTCGACCCCGTACTCGGCGAGGAGCGTGCGCAGGCGCTCCGCGCCCGAGAGCGAGGCGGCCGACAGCACCACGCGCCAGCCTTCCCGGCGCCACTCCTCGACCACCTTCACGAGTGGCGCCAGCGCCTGCTCACCAGTGCGCGCCCTGAGCAGCGCGCGCCTCAGCTCGTCGAGCCCGTAGGCGCGCACGCTGAAGAACTCGGAGCCGTCGGACGCGTCGACGATCTCGAGGCGCTCGAGCCGCACGGGTCGCCGGGCCCGGATCGCCTGCTCGAGCCGGTCCGGGGCGACCAGCAGGTCGTCGGGCGGCGAGACCACCCGGCCGCTCGCGATCGCGACGTCGAAGTTCTCGCGTGCTTCCGCGGCGTAGCGCGCCAGCCGCTCGCACCCGGCCTCGGGATCGTCGGCGATGACGAGCGCGTCCTCCGGGACGAAGTCCAACACGCTTTCGAGGGAGGGCTGCAGCAGCGGCGCCAGCGCCTCGGCCCCCGCCGGCGCGTTCCCGCGCAGCAGTGAGTCCAGCAGCGCGTCCACCGCGCGCGCGTCCACCTCTTGTGAGGCGGCGAGCTCACGAATCGCCGGCGAGCGTGCGATCACCAGCGAGCGGTCGATCAACAGCTCGTGGGGCGGCGGGGCGACGGCGTAGCCCAGCGCGGACTGCGAGCGCTGGCTCGCGGCGTCGAACTCCCGGATCGAATCCACCTCGTCGCCCAACAGCTCCACCCGCAAGGGATGGGCTCGCTGAGGCGGAAACAGGTCGAGGATGCCGCCGCGTACGGCCAGCTCGCCGCGCTCCTCGACGAGCGGCATCCGCGTGTAGCCCGCCGCGACCAGCGTCTCGACCAGCGCGTCGCGATCGATGGTCTGCCCCACCTCGAGGTGCACCGATCGCGCGCGCACCGCCTCGCGAGATGGGACGCGCGCGGCCAGCGCCGTCCAGGTGGCCACCACCACGGGGGCGGGCTCGTCCGGGGCCAGAGCGTCGGAATGCGTCGGTGTGCTCGCGAGCCAGCGATAGAGCACGTCCATGCGCTGGGCGACGACGAAGGGCTGGGGCGAGAAGCGCTCGTAGGGCTGGGTGTCGTGGCGGGGGAAGGCCCGCACGCGGCCGCCGACCGCGGGGTCGCCGAGCGCCGTGCGCAGGTCGTCGAGAAAGGCGTCGGCCGCCCTGGCCGTCGGTACCAGCACCAGCACGGGCCGATCGCCGTGGGCGCGGACGAGGTGCGCGGCCACCACCGCCCGCGCGGCGCCCCGCAGGCCCGTCAGACGCACGCTGCCCACTCGCGCCATCACGCGCTCGACGACGTCGTCCAGCCTGCGAACCGGGCTCGAATCCCGCACCGAGGTCCCTCTCTGCACGCACGACGGCCCCGTCACCCCACCGAAGGGGAGGGGTGCGAGGTCCGCCGGAAATTCTAGCCGCGTCCCAGTCGATCGGTATGCGCGACGAAGGGATGAAGCCCCGGCGCTCGCGCCTCCGGGGTCAGCGGCGGCGCCGCGCCGCGTCCTCCGCGACCTCCAGGGTTCGTCGCGCGAGCCCGGACCAACCGTGCTGTGCCTCGAGGTGGGCTCGCGCAGCGCGTCCCAGGCGCTCGGCTCGCCCGCGGTCCGCGAGCAGCGCCCGGATCGCGCCGGCGAGCTCCGCGTCGCTGCCCCCGGTGTCGAGCAGCCATGCCGAGCGGTCGTGCTCGAGCCCTTCGGCCACCTCGGAGCGCGCGACGATGGCGCGTCGCGCCTCCATGTAGTTGAGCAGCTTGACGGGAAAGCCGCCGGGCCGGCGGCGGGGTAGCACGGCGACACCCGCCGCGAACGTGAGGGCGCGCACCTCCTGCGGGGACGCGAAGCGCACGATGCGCAGCGCGCCCTCGGTGGCGCGCTTCGCGGCGTGGGTGGCGACCACGACCGGGACCTCGGGAATCCTGCGCGCGGCGCGGTCTAGCTCCGCGAGATCCTGGTATCGGTCGAGATTGCCCGCGTACAGGGCGAAGCGGCTGGCCTCGACCCCGACCCGCTCGCAAACCCGCGCAACGGCCGCGGGTTCGGGATCGGGCTCGGGGTCGAGGCCGGGCGGGATCACGGCAACCGGCGCGCGCGCGTAAGGCTCGAGCTGCCTCGCCGTCGGGCGGCACAGCGCCACGATGCCGTCGGCCGAACGCGCGATTCGCCGGTCGAGTCCGCGTCCCGCCGCCGCGAGGAGGGCGCCCAGCCGGCCGGGCCCGAAGGTGGCGAGCTCGAAGGCCATCAGCGTGTGGGCCACGTAAACGACGGGCACGCGCGTGAGGGGGCGCGCCGCAATCGCGATCAGCGCGGCTTCGACGTTGTGCGCCAGCGCCACGTCGAAGCGCCGGCGGCGCTGGGCGGCCACGTAGGCGGCCATCAGCGCGGCGTCGGCGACCGGCTTGCCGGGGCTCGGGCCGGCCCGCAGCGCCCTGGGAGAAAGTGCGCCCGGGATCCGCACGAGGTCGAGGTCCTGCGGCGGAGGGCCTGAGCCGCGCCCGTAGCACAGGAGGGTCACGCGGGCGCCCGCGGCGGCGAGCGCGCGCGCCTGGTCGCGGACGTAGGTCTGCGATCCCTGGGGCAGCGGGAACGGAAAGGCGCCGAGAAGCGCGAGCCGCAGGGCCGCCCCGCTATGCGCGGCCGCGCGGCGCGTGGTCGATCCCGGGTCGGCGTAGCTCGCGGTAGAGGGTCGCGAGCTCGATCACGGCGCGCAGGATTACGCGCGGTCGCGCGCCGCTCTGGCGCCCGAAGCGGCGCCGGCGGTGACTCACCGCGACCTGGTGGATGCGAAACCCCTCGCGACGGGCCCGGACGAGGAGTTCGGTGTTCACGAACGCGCCGATCGACTCGATCGGGATCGCCTCGAGGACGCGGCGGTTGAAGACCTTGAAGGCGCAGTCGATGTCCCGCACGCGCAGGCCGAAGAGCCACCGCACCAGCACGCCCCAGGCCCGCGCGATGGCCCGTCTCGGCCAGGGATCGCGTCGCGGATGCCGGTAGCCGGCCACGATGTCGAAGCGGTCGGTGTGCGCGAGGAGCTTCGCCAGCTCGGCGATGTCGAACTGGAGGTCGGCGTCGGTGAAGAAGACGAGATCACCGCGCGCGTCGCGCAGACCGGCGCGCAGCGCGGCGCCGTAACCGCGATTGGTGGCGTGGCGGACGACGCGGATGCGGGGTTCCGTGCGGCGGTAGCGCTCGATCACGACGGCGCTGCCATCGCGGCTGCCGTCGTCGACGACCACGATATCGAACGATTGCGCGAGCTGCGGCGCGAGCCGCAGGCTGCTCTCGAGCAGCCGTCCGATGTTGCCCTCTTCGTCGAAGACCGGGAAGACGAGGGAGAGCTGCGGGCGCGGCGCCGCGGCCGGGTGCTCGGCGGTCGCATGCTCGGCGCTCACTCCAGGTACCCGAGGGCGCGCAGCCGCGCCGCCACCCGGGCCTCCTCCTCGGCGCTGTACTCGGTGTGGCCAGTGGCTTCCATGTCGCCGTCGCCGTCCTCGCGTTCGACCGGCAGCCCCAGCGCTCGCTCCAGCGCCGGCGCGACGTCCTGGAGCGACGGGGCCGACTCCGGATCGAGCCAATCGACCGCCGCGCCCGTCGCGATCCAGACGCCCGCCGGGCGATGCGTTCCGTTCATGCCGCGGCCCCGGCCCCCGGCCAGCTCGTCCTCGGCGAGTGTCCGCACGGAGCCCGTCTGTGGATCTGACCACGGCGTCGGCACGAGCGAGAGACCGTAGCCCGCGTCCAGGGCGAGTTCGATCACGACGTCGGGCGCCCGCTCGACGCAGGGTCCCGCGTACACCTCCTCACGGCGCCGGGCCCGCTCCACCACGGGAGCGCCGCCGGGGAGCCGCCAGTCGAGCACGGCCTCGATCACGTCGCTCCGAACGCGCTCGTAGTCCGGCGGCTCCACGCAGCCGGCGGCCTCGCGTCCGCGCAGGTTGATCCACACGCCGGGCTGGGTGTTGGCTTCCTCGGAGAACGCGGCGCTGCCGTGCCAGTCGAAGCCGCCGAAGCGCGCCGCGCTCTCGACGCGCGCCGCCGCGCCGCGCGCGCGGCGGAAGAGCCGCTCGGCCGCGCGCGGCGGCAGCGCCCGCAGGGCGAGGTCGCGGGCGGAGCGCGCGAGGCGGTCGAGGCCGCGGGCGCCCGAGCGCCGCAGCAGGCCGCATTCGGCGAGCCGCCGGTTGAGGTGAACGACGCGCCGGGACGCGCCGCCGCTTCCGTGGTCCGAGAGCACGACGCAGGGCGCGTCCTCGCCGAAGGCGGCGCGGATCTCGCCGCACGCAGCGTCGAGGCGCTCGTAGACGGCGGCCACGGCGCGGCGGCGTTCGGCGCTCGCTGTCGGGTCGTGGCGCGGCGAGCGCGGGTCGTGGTCGCGCCAGAAGTGGTGCGCCACGGTGTCGCTTTCCGCGAAGACGATCGACACGAGGTCCGGCCGCTCGCCGCCGGCCCGGGCCCGCAGCCGCGCCAGGGCGTCCAGGGCGAAGGCGGTCTTGCGGTCGATGCGCTCGAGCAGGCGGCCCACCGCCCGCTCGTGCCAGTCCTGCGTCCGGGCGCTCTCGTCGAGGTCGGGGCGCATCCAGGGGCCGACGCGGTCCGCGACCTCGGTGTAGAGCGCTGCGTCGCTGGCCGAGCGCGCGTCGGTTCCGGTGGAGACCGGGGCGTCGAAGCCGGAAACCAGCAGGCCGGAAAGCGGCTCCGGCGGAAAGGTCGCCGGGATTCCGAGGGCGAGCGACCGGCGGCCGGCGTGGGTGGCGCGCCGGAAGATCGACGCTCCCCTCCGGTCCGTGGCGTTGACGAAGCGGATCCGGTACTCGCCCGCGACCTTCTGGGTGAAGTCGAACAGACCGTGCTCACCCGGGCCGAGGCCCGTCAGGAACGTGGACCACGCCGGGAAGCTCATCGGGGGGACGGTGCTCGGCAGCGGGAGGGCCACCCCCCGCTGCATCCAGGCCGCGAGATTCGGCAGGCGACCGGCGGCGACGAGGGGGTCGATCACGTCGCGAGTCGCCCCGTCGAGGCCCAGCAGCAGAATGCTCGACATTCCGCGGGGGCCCTCCTATATTCCGGCCCCCTTCCGAGCCGGCGTCCGGAGACGATCCGATGGCCATTCAGCTGCTGTGTCGCAAGCTGGGGACGACCCAGATCTTCGCCGAGAACGGCGATTGTATCCCCGTGACGGTCCTCGTGGCGGGCCCGAACACGGTCGTCCAGACGAAAACCGTGGACAAGGACGGCTACACCGCGCTCCAGCTGAGCTTCGGGGAGCGCAAGCCCTCGCGCACGGCCCGGCCGCTGGCCGGTCACTTCCGCAAGGCGAACGTCGCGCCCAGCTACCACCTTCGGGAGAGCCGGATCACCCCGGAGGAGGCGCAGGCCCACGCGGTGGGCCAGCAGATCACGGTGGACATCTTCGAGAAGGGCCAGCGGGTCGACGTGATCGGCACCAGCAAGGGCCGCGGAACGGCCGGGGTGGTCAAGCGGCACGGCTTCGCGGTCAAGCGCAAGACCCACGGCACCCACGAAGCCTTTCGCCACGGCGGCGCCATCGGCGCCGGGTCGTATCCGGGTCGGGTCTTCAAGGGCATGAGCATGGCCGGACGCCTGGGCAACCGGCGGGTCACGAGCCTGAACCTGGAGGTGGTCGAGGTCGATCCCGAGCGCAGCCTGCTCTTCATCCGGGGTGCGGTTCCCGGCCACCGCAACGGGGTCGTCTGCGTACGGCCGACGGTGCGGTCCCGCGCCTAGCGCCGCCGCGCCCCAGGGCGCGCCTCAGCTTGTCGAGCTACGAGCGCAAGGATCACTTCCACCAGCGCGCCCGGCGCGAGGGCTTCCGCTCGCGCGCCGCTTACAAGCTCGCGGAAATCCAGAAGCAGCACCGGCTGCTGCGGCGCGGCCAGTGCGTGATCGACCTCGGCTGCTGGCCGGGCGGCTGGCTTCAGGTGGCCTCGCACGCGGTCGGTTCCCGCGGCCGGGTCGTGGGAGTCGATCTCGTCGCGATCGAGCCGCCGCTCCAGAACGAGAACGTGATCGCATTGTGTGCCGACCTCACCGATTCCGGACTCGCGCCTCGGCTGCTCGAAGCGCTCGGAGGCGCGGCCGACGTGATCCTCTCCGACGCCGCGCCCAAGCTCACCGGCGTCCGCGTCACGGACCGCGTGCGCGAGGAGGCCGTGCTCACGGCCGTCGCAGCGCTGTTGCCGTTGCTCCTGCGGACCGGGGGCGACCTGCTGCTCAAGGTGCTCGAGGGCCCGGAGGCGCAGGCCGTCGAGCGCAGCATCCGCGAGGCCTTCGAGCGGGCTCGCGCCCTGCGCCCGGCTGCGACGCGTCGGGGCAGCAGCGAGCGCTATCTCCTGGCGAGAGGGTATCGCGGAAAGGCGGGTTGAGAGCGGCCGGGGCCAAGGGCGACCCCTCCTTGCGGGAGCCCGCCTTCGTTCACCTGCGGCTCGCTGCGCGGCGGCTGCGCCGCCTTGCGCGAATGGCTCGGCCGCCAAGGGTCTGCTTCGTACGCCGGGAGGAAATCACCCAGGCGTGGTGTATTACCGTGCGGAGATCGAGGGCGGCCTGCGCTTGATTTCGCTGCGGGGTCGCCCTTGGCCCCGGCCGCTTCGTTCTGCGTGGGAGGGTTCCGTGTCCGAACGACCGTTTTCCATCCTCGGCGTCCAGCAGATCGCGGTGGGCGCTCGCGACCGGCGCGCCCTTCGCCGGCTCTGGATCGACCTCCTGGGCCTCACCCCGACCGGAGACTTCCGCAGCGAGTCCGAGAACGTCGACGAGGAGATCGCGGTCGCCGGCAGCGGTCCACTGCGGGTGGAGGTCGACCTGATGGAGCCGATCGATCCCGAGAAGCGGCCCCGGGTGCACGAGCCGCCGCTCAATCACGTCGGGCTGTGGGTCGACGATCTGCACGCCGCCGTCGCGTGGCTCGAGGGGCGCGGCGTGCGCTTCACGCCGGGGGGCATCCGCCACGGCGCGGCGGGCCATGAGGTCTGCTTCATCCATCCCCGCGGCAGTGAAGCGGCTCCCGTCGGCGGCGAGGGGGTGCTGATCGAGCTGGTGCAGGCCCCGGCGGAAGTGGTCGAGGCGTTTCGCCGCAACGCCGCGGACTGAAAGCCGGTTCGGGCCGGACACCGCGTCCGTTCGCAGCCGCTTCCGTGCGAACGCGCACGTCCCCCAGATGGGCGAGGCGAGAGCGCTCGCGCCGCGTCTACACTCGTTTCGAGGGAGCCTGTCGAAGTGCGACGGAACCCGAGCCGTGGTCGGGTGTCCAAGCACCAGGAGGAGGGAACGGCTCCCGCAACGGGGCGTGCCCCCCGGGGCGCCGGTTTCGGCGGCGCATCCGCTCCAGACGCTCGCAGGCACGTAGTGTTTGATGGGCAACTGCCGGTTGTAGTAGGGTGACGTGTCTCGAACATGTCTCTCCCGCTGTCACGGGCGTCGGCGACCGGAGGCCATTCCTCTCGCACAGAGGCCCGATCAGCGCGTTGCGGCGCTTCTCGCCGCGACGGAATCGATTTCATAGGAGATTTGCGATGCGCGCCCTTTCCCCTCGAACCCTTGCTCTCTTTGCCGTCCTGGCCGTGGCTCTTCCGGCCTGGGGCCAGGCGGCCGAAGATGCCGGCAGCCTGGCTCCGCAGTTCCAGGAGGGCGACATCATCACACTGGACCAGATCGACAAGATCCGTCCCTACGTTCCCGAGGAGTTCTGGGACAACCGGGACATGTTCTTCTACGAGGGAATGAAGCTCGAGATCGGACCCACCAACGCCGATTACACACCCTCCCCGACGTACACGGCGGCGACCGAGAGATTCAAGGGGCAGCCGCGGATCGGGCCCGACGGCAGCCTGGAGAACTTCACCGCGGGCCAGCCCTTCCCCATGGACGAGATCGACTGTCTGGGCGATCCCCAGGCGGGCCTCAAGGTCATGTGGGACTTCGACTACCAGTGGAACGGCGCCAGCGGGAACGCCAACTTCTTCTACTCCTACTGGGACCGCGGCGAGCAGCTTCCCCTCTACTACGAGGGCACGAGCCGCACCATCGAGCTGTCCCACCGGCCGGAGCCGGAGTACCTCGACACCAACGACGGCGACATCTTCCGCGGCGAGAAGCGCAAGAATGCGTTCGGCGTTCAGGTGGACGCCCCCTTCGACGCCCGCGGGATCATGCTGCTGTCCTATCGCTACAAGAGCACCGACAAGCCTCGCCCCGAGGCCAAGAACGACGACACCTGGGTCTACGTCCCGACGCTCCGCCGGGTGCGCCGCCTCTCGGCCGCCCAGCGCACGGACGCCGTCGCCGGAACGGACTTCACCTTCGACGATCTCTTCAGCTTCGCCGGGATCATTCCCCAGTACGAGTGGGAGTGCCTGGGGGAGAAGCAGATCCTCGCGCCGATGAACTCGAAGGTGAAGGGGTTCCCGTATGACAAGGAGCACAACTTCGGTCCCTATGGGCTCTCGTACGCCGACGATCGCTGGGAGCTCCGCGACAGCGTGGTCGTGCGGATGACGCCGAAGAACGCCGACCATCCGTACCACCACAAGGACCTGTACCTGGACAAGCAGACCCTGGTCGCCCACTACTCCTTCGCGTACGACCAGAAGGAGGAGATCTGGAAGATCCTCTGGCACAACAAGCGCTGGAGCGAAGACACCTCGCTCGTGGGTCCGTGGTACGGTGGCTGGGACGGCGTCGACAAGCCGAACGACCTCATCATCGTGAGCGACACGATCGTGAACGTCCAGACCGGCACCGGGAACCGGATCGAGTTCTGGGACCGGACGGGCGTTCCCCTCAAGAACAAGGGGAAGATTCGGCGCTACATCGACGTGGGCCGGCTCACCAAGGGTCGGTAGAGCGGTTCGCCGGCAGGCTGGATGCGGGGCCGGGGCGCGCGCGCCCCGGCCCCGTTCGTCTTCCCGTCTCGAGTCGCGGGGGTCGAGGGATGAGCCAGGCCATCGAGGCCTTCGAGGTCCGCGTCGAGGACGAGGTTCTCGCCGACTTGCGCGGGCGCCTGGGTCGCACGCGCTGGCCCGACCAGATCCCGGACTCCGGCTGGGGCTACGGCACCGACGGGGCCTACCTCGTGGAGCTGTGCGACTACTGGCGGGAGAAGTTCGACTGGCGCGCCCAGGAGGCACGGCTCAACCGCTTCGACCATTTCCGCACGCAGATCGACGGCCAGATCATCCACTTCATCCACCAGCGCTCCCCCGTCGAGGGTGCGCTTCCGCTGGTGCTGACCCACGGTTGGCCCGGCAGCGTCTGGCTCTTCCACAAGATCATCGACGCGCTGGCGGATCCGGAGACCCACGGCGGCCGCGCCGAGGACGCCTTCCACGTGATCTGTCCGTCGCTGCCCGGCTACGCCTTTTCCGGGCCGACGCGCGCGCCCGGCTGGGACGTGCGCCGCGTGGCCGAGACGTGGGCGAAGCTCGTGCGGCGCCTGGGCTACGAGCGCTACGGCGCCCAGGGCGGCGACTGGGGCTCGCTGGTGACGACGCAGCTCGGCCTGATCGACGCCGAGCACCTGGCCGGCATCCACCTCAACATGGTGGTCGCCGGCCCGCCGCCCGGTGATCCGAACCCGATCGAAGGCCTCTCGCCCGACGAGCTGAAGGGCCTGGCCGACATCGCTGAGTACCAGAAGACCGGATCCGGCTACGCCCAGATCCAGGGCACGATGCCCCAGACCCTCGGCTACGCGCTCAACGACTCGCCGGCGGGCCTGGCCGCCTGGATCGTCGAGAAGTTCCGCGCCTGGAGCGACTGCGACGGGAACGTGGAGCAGAGCTACACCAAGGACGAACTGCTCACGAACATCACCCTCTACTGGGTGACGCAGACGATCAACTCGTCGCTGCGCCTCTACTGCGAGTCGTTCCGCAGCGGTCGTTTCGGGGTGGCCGACGCGAAGGTCGAAGTTCCGACGGGGTGCGCCATCTTTCCGAAGGAGATCATCCGGCCTCCGCGTCGCTGGGTCGAGGCGCACTTCGACCTGCGCCAGTGGACGCCGATGCCGCGCGGCGGGCACTTCGCGGCGATGGAGGAGCCGGAGCTGCTGGTCGAGGACGTCCGGACCTTCTTCCGCAAGCTTCGTTGATCTCCCCACGCCGTTCACTCGTGTTCGATCGGGCCCGCCTCCCCTGACGAAAAGCTGATGTGATCGCGGTAGGCGTCGACCCGCACGGCCCGCTCGATGACGCGGCCGTCGGGGAGGTGGGCCCGGAATCGGTGCAGACCCGGAGCGATCGGGAGATCCGCCAGTGGGGTGACGCCGACATCTCGGCCGTCGACTTCGATGCGCGCCCAGGGTTGCGCGTTCAGGCTCACGGGGATGGGGCGCAGGGCGGTCTCGGGCGCGGGGCGGGTCGTTACGGCAGGCTGCGGCGCATCTTCGGAGCCGGCGCTTCCCACGGTACCGGCACCGGCGTCGGGCTCCGCACATTTCGCTACGGGGCGTGGGAGCGCGCGCTCGGCCGGGGCCGGCAGCGGCGCTCGGATCGGCTCGCTTCGATCGACGACCCGCTCGAGCTCGCGCGCGACCGGGCGGGGCGCGTTCGGGACGGCGACCCGGCTTACAGCGAGCGGCGCGAGCGCGATCCCCAGAGCCGCGGTCGCCGGCAGCAGCCAGCGGCGCGCGCGGGGGCCGCTGCCACGCGGACGCGGGGTGCGGATCGCCGTGAAGCTCTCTTCGGAGCGCCGCCCA
>Ga0224512_10001743_pt1 | contig 20572 bp, 14 predicted proteins | sample SF_May12_sed_USG_4_FD_169103 | JGI IMG/M metagenome (GOLD analysis project Ga0224512, IMG submission 169103) | Sediment microbial communities from San Francisco Bay, California, United States - SF_May12_sed_USGS_13 | ecosystem: Environmental > Aquatic > Marine > Sediment | place: USA... | reverse complement strand
GATCGGGCGAGTGAGTGTGCGGCTGCCCTCGAGTCGGCGGCTCTGGCCGGAGCAGTCGGCGCGTTTCCGGCATCGCTTGGTACCGGGGTCAGGGCCCGGATCGCCTGGGAAGAGGGAGACCACGCGAACGCCCTACAGGCGCTCGAGGCCGATCGCCCGGAGCTCTGGTTTCAGCAGGCGGTGAGCTCTCCTTTTTTCGGCCGGATTCTCGAACGCTTCATGCGGGCCGAGCTGCTTTGGAGCCTGGGACGACACGCGGAATCGGCGTCGTGGTATCGGAGTCTGGTCCAACGCTCGCCGTTCGAGCTACCGTACCGCCCCATGGTCGAGGCCCGTCTGTACGAGCTGGCTCTGGAGGACGGCGACGCCGCGGCGGCCCGCACCCACGAGATCCGCGTGCGTGCAATGTTGGAGGATGCGGACGCGCCACTCCTCGATACCATGGCGACGTATGCGCCAACCCTGTTCGCTGGAGGGAAATGAACCACCCTGCCTGAGGCACGCCGGCGGGCGGGTTGTTACGCGGGGAGCGTCGGTCCGGACTCCGAGCGGTCACCGCCGTTGCCCTGTTCCCCATCGTGGGCCAGCATGAGCCCTTCCGGCCCTATGAGCACCACCTGCCGCTCCATCCGTCGCATGAAGCTGACAAACGTGCTGGCAACGCCCGCGTCAAAGATGGTGCCGGCTCCCTGTTCGATGTACCGGAGCGCTTCGGCTGGTTCCCAGGCGGGACGATAACTCCGCGGCGTCCGGAGCGCGTCATACGCATCGCACACCGAGATCACTTTGCTCACGTAGTGGAAGTCACGGGTGTAGTGCAGATCGGGATACCCGTGGCCATCCGGCCGGCCGTGGTGCTCGTAGGCCGCGATGGCGGCCAGCTCGAACTCGGACTCGCGCCGGAGCAAGAGCCGCGCACCTTCCTCGGGATGCCGTTGGACCAGCTTCCGATCCGCTTTCGAGAGGGTGTGTTTCTGCAGCAGTTCTTGGGGCACGCGGCTCATGCCGATGTCATGCAGCAGTCCGGCGGTCCCGAAGGCGCGGATATCCTTTGATCCCATGCCGAGCGATTCCGCCAGCGTCATCGCCAGGACGGCGACGTTGATGGCGTGCATGGTGGAGTAGTCGTCGTGCGACTGGAGGTCGAGGAGCGGGATCAACACCTCGCCTTCCGCCCGCATTGCGACGGCCAGCGATCGGATCACCGCCTCCACCTCGTCGAGCGGGACCATCTCCTTGAGTGCAGCCCGCTGATACAGCCACCGCACGGTTTCGGTCTCTTCGCCGAGGCGATACGGAATCGTGGCGGTCTTGAGGAACTCATCGGACAGCTCGAGGTCTCCGTCTCCGGTCACGCGGAGCATGCCGGAGGTGATGCCGGGTCGAGCCGGTAACTTCTCGGCGGGGGCCGTCGTGCCCAAGCGCGAGAAGACGTCGTCCAGGAATTGGCCGTACGCTTCGCGCTCTACCTCGGCTGCAAACTCCATGCGTTGGGCCCCGAGCGCGCCGAGCCGTTCCGCCCACGGCCATTGATGCATGTCGTGCAGGGTGCGCTGGCCATGAATGACCGAGCCGTCGATGAACGAAAACGTGGCGGGCGATTCCTCGTCGAGGAGTTCGCGGAGTTTCTCGAATGATCGATCGACCACCCGGGCGCGCGCTGGGTGGCCCTCGCCGTAGAGCTGCATGGCGGACAACACGTGGGCCATGGAGTGCAGGAAGAGGACGGGGCGCTCACTCATGGCTAAACGATCACCTTGAGCCGCGGGTCGTCGGTTACCTGCCGGAGCTGGAGGTGCGCGCCTGCCGCGTCCCGCACTTGCTTGTCACGATGTCGTTCGGCGCGGCGCAACAGCGGCAGCGCCTTCGGATTCCAGCGCCAGTGAATGGTCAACGCCGTGATGGCGGCCAGCATTGTGGGAGACTTGGGCGCGATGCGCCGGAACCAGTACCAGCGCCGCGGGCCCATGGCCGTGTCGATCAGGCATTCGAGCACCGACGGATCGTCCGACGGGGCGATGGCTCGCACGGCCAGCGGCACGAGATCGTCCGGCAGGGCGTTCTTCCGCATCCGATCCACGATCGCTTGCACGGCCTCGCGCGGGCACCCTTCGCCCGCGGCGACCAATCCCAGACGGACGGTGGGCGGATCCGGTGCGCCGACCGCTTCCCGGATGGCACGGCCGCGGTTCGCGGGGTCCTGTAGCAGCAGCTTGAACCCTTCATGACGCACACGGGCGTCGGCGTGGGCCAGGCATGCCGCTGGCGAGAATTCCGGCGGCAACTCCGGTAGCATCGACAAGAGTCGGATGAGATTGCGCTGCACGTACCAGGGCGCGCCGCCGATTCGCTCCACGGCTTCCGGGCCGATCTCCGACCCAAACCGTGCCAGATATTCGAGCAGCTTGGCCCGAACCTTTCGATCCTGGGAAGTCGCCAGGGCATCGAACATCACGCCGGCGGCGTCCGGCCCGCACGCCGGCACGATGCGGCCCAGCGTTTCGGTATCGACCGACGGCGCGCTGAGCAGCACGCCGACCGTATAGGGATGCACCACGCGGGCCCGGAGCTCATGAACGATTGCATCGCCCTCCGGGGCCTGATCAATGACATCCAGCAACTCACCGACCCGCCCGGTGGCGATCAGATAGTCGGCGGCACGCAGGGTGCCAGCCTCCATCACATCACCTTCCAGGCTCATCTGCACGATGCGCTCGGGTTCCGGCGCGTAGGCGGACACCTCGTCGAGTTCATCGGGGGAGAACCGCGGCAGGCGGGCTAGAGTGCGTTCGTAGACGGCCGGCAGGGTACCCTGGGCGTCCTGCTTGTCCCAGCGCTCGAGGAGCTGACGGATCATCTCCCGCAACGAATCGTCGGCCGCCTGACGCCGCGGACCGCTGTCATCCTCTGCGTGCGTGGCCAGCTTCTGCAGCAGCTGGAGCAGCGCCGGTGACAGGCTCCGATTCGAAGCGGTCGCCGCGGCTTCCACAAGCCGGATCACCACCTTCGCCGCCATCACGTGGGAGCTTTCGAGCAGGAAGCGACGCTGCGTGCTTCCATTGTCGCGCATGGCCAGCAACCGCTTGAGCGCATCCTCCGAGAGCTGACCGATCAACTTGGCCAAGTGCTTCTGTACTGCCACGGACTCGCCCCGACCGCGATCGCGGCACGCCTCGGTAGACTCGGTCAAGGCACCGAGGACTCGGGTGACGTACTCCGGGTTCTCACAGTGCTCCTCGATCGCCGAGGCGAGTGCCTCTGCGTCAAGCGCGGACCCCTCGTCGTCGGTCAGCTCGTCCGACACGGCTGCCCGGGCCAGCCCAAGCCAGATGAGTTTCGACCATGCCTCCGCCGCCGACGAATCCTGCTCGTCGTCGTCCGAGTCGTCGAAGAGGATGAGATGATCGTAGGACGGCGGATAGACCCGAATGTGCGGCCAGTGCGAGCGTGACTTCGGCTCGACCGGTTGCTCCGAGCCGTCACCGGAGGACCGAAGCAGGGTGGCGAAGAGTTCCGTCAACTCCGTTCGCTTGACACCGCGCAGCAGCTTGACGCCGCCGACGTCGCGGCGGTGCAAGTGATCGGCAAGATCGCGCAGCAGGACGTGTTTCGGGTCGGTTGGAATTCCCGCCACCAGCAGCTGGCCCGGGGCGACCCCAACCGCCACTGCGCCACGGTCGAGGAACACCATTTCCAATTTCTTGGCGAGATTGTGGATGGCCGTTTCGAGCGCCGGGTGCCCATCCGGATACATCGAGAAGCGCTGGAAGGCGCCGGAGAAGGCCACGACGAACTCCGCCAGCTCTCGCGAGAGCACCAACTTGTCGCTGCTCCCGCTTCGAGTCAGCGCATCCGTCATCTCGACTGGATCGCCGAGCTCGGCGTCATAGCGTAGCTCCGAGCGCCGGTATTCGCGCGGTTGTTGCATCACCACAACACCCTCACGAACTCCGGCATTTGCTGGGCGGTGACCATCACGAACTTCCCCCCTAGTTTAGCGGCAAACCCCACCGAGAGCGAGGTTTGGCAATGCAAGGCTTCGCACCCCGGGCCTCGCCGCGCCCCGTGACCCACTCGCGCTGCCTTAGCCGCTTGGAAGAGCATGAGTTATGCCGCAGAGCGGCCGCGGGATGACCGCTCGGGATTCGGGCAGGATTCGGCGGCGGGAGGGGCTATATTCCGTCGTTTGTCAGCGGCTATACCCACGCATCCTTACCCGTGAGCCAACGCATGTCTGCTACCGCGCGCCCTACGTTCGAGAACCTTACGCCCCCGACCGGCGGCATCCCCATCACCATGAGGGACGGCACACTCCACGTCCCCAGCCACCCGATCGTCCCGTTCATCGAGGGGGACGGCACGGGCCCCGACATCTGGCAGGCCTCCCAGCTGGTGTTCGACGCGGCCGTCGAGAAGGCATACGGCAAGGAGCGGTCGATCGTCTGGTTTGAGGTACTCGCGGGCGAGAAGGCCAAGGACCAGACGGGCAACTGGCTTCCGGACGATACCCTTGACGCGATCCGACACTATCTGATTGCCATCAAGGGTCCGCTCACCACTCCAGTGGGCGGTGGGTTTCGGTCGCTCAACGTGACGCTGCGCCAACGGCTGGACTTGTACGCCTGCGTTCGGCCGGTGCGCTACTTCAGCGGCGTGCCGTCGCCGGTCAAGTCTCCCGAGAAGGTCGACATGATCATCTTCCGGGAGAACACCGAGGACATCTATGCTGGAATCGAGTACCAGGCCCAGACCGACGATGCGCGCAAGCTCATCGCCTACCTGCAGGACACGCTCGGAGTCAAGTCGATCCGCTTCCCGAACACCGCCGGCATCGGCATCAAGCCCGTCTCGGCAGAGGGAACCAAGCGGCTGGTGCGTGCGGCGATCGAGCATGCTGTACACCGTGGTCGCAAGAGTGTCACGCTGGTGCACAAGGGCAATATCATGAAGTACACGGAAGGCGCGTTCCGTGACTGGGGCTACGAGCTGGCACGTGAGGAATTCGGTGCAACCCCGATCGACGGCGGTCCCTGGTGCAAGCTGCCGAACGGGATCGTGATCAAGGATGTCATCGCCGATGCGTTCCTCCAGCAGATTCTCACCCGCCCGGCCGAGTATGACGTGATCGCCACCCTCAACTTGAACGGCGACTACATCTCCGACGCGCTCGCCGCGCAAGTGGGCGGCATCGGCATCGCGCCGGGCGCCAACATCAACTACCAAACCGGGCACGCCATCTTCGAGGCGACGCACGGGACGGCACCCAAATACGCCGGGCAGGACAAGGTGAACCCCGGATCGCTCATTCTCTCGGGCGAGATGATGCTCCGGCACATGGGCTGGGACGAGGCCGCCGACCTCGTCATCAAGAGCCTCGAAGCGACCATCAGCCAGAAGCGGGTGACGTATGATTTCGAGCGCCTCATGACGGGAGCGACACTCCTCAAGACCAGCGAATTCGCGCACGCCATGGTCGGTAACATGTAGCGTCCGATCCGCCATGCCCGCCACGGCCGCGGCATCCCCACCCCCCCGCTTACAGCGACTGGCCCGCTGGGCCGGGCCGGCCGGGTACGGCGCGACGGTTCTCCTCGCCCCCCAGAGCCTCGGTGCCGACGCTCGACACGTCCTCGGGATCACCGTGTGGATGGTGATCTGGTGGGTCACCGAGGCGCTGCCGCTCGCCGCCACCTCCCTCCTCCCCCTCGCCCTGTTCCCACTGCTCGGCGTCGCAAGCCCGCAAGAAGCAGCCGCACCCTACGCCAACCAGCTCATCTTCCTGTTCTTGGCGGGCTTTCTGCTCGCGGCCGCCCTCCAGGCGTGGAACGCGCACACCCGCATGGCCTACGGCATCGTCTCCCGCATCGGCTTCGGAGGGCGGCGCGTGGTGCTGGGAATCATGCTGGCGACGGCCTTCTTGTCGATGTGGATCTCCAACACGGCCACCGCCGCCATGATGTATCCCATCGCCATGGCCGTCGGGGGCCTGCTCGGCCACAGCAGGGAGGCCGATACTACCCGGACCGCGCTCATGTTGGGCGTGGCCTACGCCGCGTCGATCGGCGGGATGGCAACGCTCATTGGCACGCCGCCCAACCTGATCTTCTCGGCCTTCGTCGCCCAGGAGACGGGCCGAACCATTGGCTTCGGCGAATTCATGACCATTGGCCTCCCGACCGCGGCGGTGTTGCTACCGCTCTGTTGGGTGCTGCTGGTCTTCGTGGCCTTCCGACACCATGCGAGTATTCCGCCCGAGGCGGCCACCGCCATTCAGCGACGGCGGGCCGCCCTCGGGGTCCTCCGCGGCGGAGAGGCAAAGACTCTCGCGGTCTTTCTTGTCACCGCATTGGCCTGGCTCTTCCGGGCGCCCAAAGACTTCGGCGTGGTTCGCATTCCCGGGCTCAGCGATATCGCGCCCGGCATCGGCGATGCCACCATCGGGATTTCGGGTGCGATCCTGCTGTTCCTGATCCACACCACGCGGGACGGCAATCGTCGGCCGCTGCTAACGTGGGACGAGGCCCGAGCCATTCCGTGGGGTGTACTCCTGCTGTTCGGCGGCGGGCTGTCCCTCGCAGCCGCAATGGAATCGACCGGGCTCACCAATTGGCTCGGTCAACACATGGCCATCCTTCGTACGCTCCCGACTCTGCTCCTGCTCGGTGGGTTGGCGCTCACCGTATTGGCCCTGGGCGAATTGGCGTCCAACACCGCCCTGGCCGCCATGGCCATGCCGCTGGTCGCATCGCTCGCCGCCGGCATCGGGCAACCGCCGCTCCTCTTGTTGTTGGTAACGGCGCTGGCCGCGTCGACTGGGTTTGCCCTTCCCATCGCGACCCCACCCAACGCCATCGTGTTTGGATCGGGACAAGTCAGGGTTCGCGACATGGTCCGGGCCGGACTCATGCTCGACGTGGTCGCCATCGTGGTCGTCGTGGTGATGGTGAGCCTGCTGTTTCCCGTCGTGTTCGGCTAGCGTCCCTCGCCCTCAGCGTCCGGGGGTCAACCGCCGCTCGACAGCGGCCAGGGTGCCGTCGACAATGAGCGCGAGCAACGCGGCCGGCAGGGCACCGGAGAGGATCATGGGCGTGTTGGAGAGCGCCAAACCCGCCACGATGGGATCGCCCAACCCCCCGGCGCCGATGAAGGCGGCCAGCGTTGCCGTCCCAACGTTGATTACCGCGGCCGTCCTGATTCCCGCCATGACCACGGGGGCCGCGAGCGGTAGCCGCACGTAGAGCAGTACTTGGCGCGGGGTCATGCCGAGCGCGGTGCCGGCTGCCACTGCTGAAGGGTCGGCCTCGCGCACACCCGTGAACGTATTCCGCAGAATCGGGTAGATCGAATACGAGAACAGGGCGACCAGCGCCGGCCAAACCCCGATACCGAGGAGCGGAATCATGAACGCGAGGAGGGCAATGCTCGGAACCGTCTGGAGAAGTCCGGCGCCTCGAATCACCGATTCAGCGCTCTGGCGTTTGCGCTCGAGCAGAAGCCCAAGCGGAACCGCGAGTGCGATGGCCGCGAGGAGGGACACGCCGACCAGGAATACGTGACGGACGGCCAGCGAGGCGATGGTGCCACGGCGATCCCACAGATAGCGGGCGAGTCCCGGTCGTGGAGCCCCGGGACGTGAGACCTCGGCAATGTCTCTTTCGACCAATCCCACGCTCCTGAGCGCATCTCGTGCCACGAGGGCAACGGACTCCCGATCGACTTCGACTCGTCGATTGAATTCGCGCATGCGGTCTTCGGAAAGCCGCCCGCTGAGCCCCGTGAGCGCAATGATCGCGTCAGGGTTGGCGTCCGCAAAGGCTCCATTGACGAGGGCCGCAGCCTCATACGGAGGGAAGAACCCACGATCGTCCTCGAGCACTCGAAGGTCGTACCGGGCAATCAACCCATCGGTCGAGTATCCGTCGATGACGTCCACCTCGCCTGCGGCCAGGGCCTGATACTTGATGGCGGGCAACAGCGATCGTACCTCCGCCGGCCTGAAACCGTACGCGTCGATCAGCCCGGGAAGGCCGTCGGGCCGTCCGATGAAGTCAGGGGTGAATCCCGCGACGAAATCACTGCCGTCGCGCGCCAGATCGCTCAGCGTTCGAAGGCCCTGTGACACGGCGACATCCGTTCGCACTGCGATCGCGTAGGTGTTCTCGAATCCCAGAGGCGGCAGCCACCGGGCATCGTAGCGTCGGCGAAACTCGCGCGAGACATGCGCGAACACCGATCGCGCGTCCATGACCGGCTGTTCGCCCAGGATGGCCAGGAGCCCCGTGCCTGTGTATTCCGGATACACGTCGACTGCACCCGTGCGCAGGGCTTGGAATGCTATCTCCGTGGCCCCGAGGCCAAGCCGGCGCTCGACCGTGAAGCCCCCGGCTTCGAGAACTTGGGCAAACATTTCAGCCAAGAGATAGGACTCACCAAACGGCTTGGAGCCGACGACAACAGGGCGGGATCCCGGAGGGCCCGGCGACTGGGCCAGAAGGAGCAGCAGGAAACCGGCGCCGAGCACCTTCATGGATGAACGATCCTTGCCCGGTGCAACAAGGCGCGGACGTACTCGGTGGCGGGAGCGCGACGGAGTTCGTTCGACGAGGCCGATTGCTCCACCCGTCCTTCCCGGAGCACGGTGACGCGATCCGCCAGGGCCAGCGCTTCGTGCAGATCGTGGGTGACCAGCATGCAGGTGAGCCTCAAATCGCGCCGCATGGTGTCGAAGGACTCCTGCAAGTCGGCCCGGGTAATGGCATCCAAGGCCCCAAACGGTTCGTCCATCAGAATCACGTCCGGCCCCGCCGCGAGCGCGCGGGCAACCGCCACCCGCTGCCGTTGCCCCCCCGAAAGCTCGCGCGGCCAGCGCCTGCCGAAGGTCGTTGGATCGAGTCCCACCAGTTCCAGAGCCCGGTTGGCCCGGTCGGTGCGATCGTCATGTCCCTCGAGCCAGGGTACCAGCTCGACGTTCCGGCCCACCTGCCAATGCGGGAGAAGGCCGCCGTCTTGGGGTACGTAGCCGATGCGGCGGCGGAGGGCGACCGGGTCGAGGCCCGTGACGTCCGCGCCTTCGAACGTCACCGTGCCATTGTCGGGTGATGTCAACCGGTTGAAACAGCGGAGCAAGGTGGTCTTGCCCGATCCGCTCTCCCCGATCAGCGCATGACACTCACCCTTCGCCACCTCGACCGACACACGATCGAGCGCGACGAGACTGTCGTAGTGCTTCGAGACCTCGGACGTAGCGAGAACGGTGCTGGGTACCGTCATGGAGGACCGTGGGGCTGTCTCTTCCTCGATCAGCCTGCCGGGGATGTCGCAACCAGCTCGTCGAGGGCTTCGTCAGCAGGAGCACGTCCCTGTCTCGTGTAACGCTCGAAGAATGCCCGGGTGACCTCGACGTCCCGTCCGGCGACAAACTCCTGCCCAAAGCGGCCGCATCCTTCCAAGGCGATGGCGAACAGATCCGAGGCCACGTCCGCGATGTCTGGATCTGCCAAGCCATCGATTCCGGCTCGGAGGAGGAGCTCAGGATCGGGGGGACCGATGAGATCGGCTGCTGCATGCAGGCTCGCATGATCGTACACGATGCCGGCGAGGAAGCAGATCGGCGCGGCGTACCACTTGGGTGGAAGCGCGTCGACCGAGCGACATTCGAGATACCCCCTCGGCCGGACTTCGGGAAACAGCGTGGTGAGATGCGCGTGCCAATCGTCGAGGCTGGCCCCGCCCTGGGCCCACCACCAGCCAAACGGACGGTATGCGTCACTCTCGAGCGGCAGCAACATGGCCGGCGCGTTGAGGGCGAATTGGAGGTACTCTTCGACCGCGTCCCCCGATTGCGCCAGGAGTCCGGTCCGGCTGGCATCCGTGTTGCGCCACGTCTCCGCCCGGTAGCTCTGGCATCCGGTTGGAACGCCCCGATAGATCGGAGAATTGGCGAAAATGGCGGTGACGTACGGGGCCGACGCGTTCAGGACCGTCCACCGCAGCATCGGTTCTTCCAAGAAATCGAGGTTCACCTGAATGGCGGCCGTTTGACGCATCATGCGCACACCGGACCCACCGCACGCCTCGAAATAGGCCGTCATCTTCCGATATCGAGGGGCGGACAGCTGGAGCGGCACGTGGGCGAGGTCGTTCAGGGGATCGATGCCCGTCGGGAGCATGGTAATGCCGGCATCTGATGCCGCCCGCACCAGCGGCTGCATGGCATTCACCATGTGCGGCATGAGCTCCGTGATCGAGCGGCACCGGGGAGAACTGTACTCCAGCTGACCCCCAGGTTCCGGGGTCAGCGTCCCTCCATCGGGAAGGCGAAACATCCACACACCGCTGGGATGCCGCGCCTCGACCCAATCCCGGGATGCACCATAGTGGCGCAGGAACGCGAGGCTCGAGCGACCGGACTCGGACTCGAACCGGCATACGGCACCTGAGTCGGTGTCGACGGGGATGACCTCGACCTCGGCTCCAATGCCCCGGAGAGGCCTTTGCCGCTTGGGATGGAAGGCGTGCCGAGTCAGGTCGGCGGCGAGAGGATCGGTGGCTCGGGTGGTCATGACGCGCCTTCGGCAAGCGCGAGGGCGAACCATTCCTTGGCGTCTGTCTTCCACTTGGTCAGCCGCAGGCCGGCGGCCTCGAGGAGGGCTGCAATGCTCTCCCGGTCGTACTTGCAGCTGATCTCGGTCCGGAGCGGCTCATTCTGCTTGAATCGGACCACCCCGATGCCGGGGATCGTGACGCGCTGCTCCCGCAGAGAGTCCAGATACATCTCGATCCGGTGCGCATTCGCGTTGTAGACGGCACGATGCCGGAACTGCTCGAGATCAAAATCGGCACCGAGCATGCGGTTGAGCACGCGCAGCACATTGCGATTGAACTCGGCGGTCACTCCCTCCACATCATTGTACGCGGCCTCCAATACGCCCGAATCCTTGCGCAGATCGATGCCGAGCAGGACGTAGTCGCCATGATTCATGGCGGCGTGAATGCGCCGAAGCAGCCCTGTGGCCTTCTTCGGGCGGAAATTGCCGATCGTGCTTCCGAGGAAGGCAAACAGGCGGGGCGAAGGAAGCGCGGTTGGGAGCACCAGCGAATCGGCCAGGTCCGCCACAGTTGGGAGCACCTTGAGTCCCGAGTACTCCAGCCGGAGGCGGTCGGCCGAGGCCTCGAGGAACTCGGCGCTCACGTCGACCGGTACGTAGACCACCGGCGAGTGGTCGGCCAGCATCGCATCGAGGATCACGCGTGCCTTCTCGCCGCTCCCCGCTCCTAACTCCACCAACGTGCGGACGCCAAGATGGGGAATGAGCTCGGGCATCCAGGCATCGAGAATTTCACGTTCGGTCCGGGTGGGGTAGTACTCGGGTAGCTCGGTGATTCGTTCGAAGAGTTCGGACCCGCGATGATCGTAGAAGTACTTGGGCGGAACTTCCTTTGGCGACCGGGCGAGACCTGCCCGGATTTCCTCCGCCATGGAGGAGCCGATCGGAGCCCGTCGGGAGGTGCCGGAACGGCTAGACATCGGCCGCACAGCGGAAGCCACTGAAAATCTGCCGCCGGATGGGGTAGTCCCAGTTCCGGAAGGTGCTCCGGATGGCGCCGGCCCGCGTGGCCCAGGAGCCGCCGCGCAGCACCTTGTACTCCGACCCGAAGAACACCTCGGAATACTCCGGATAGGGATACGGCTGAAAGCCTGGATAGCCGGAGAAGTCGCTGCTGGTCCATTCCCACACGTCACCGATCATGCCATAGCACCCCAGCGGGGAGACATTCCGCGCGAACGAGCCGATCACGGCGGTATCGAAGGCCGATTGATCGACGTTGGCCAGGTCGGGAGTTGGGGGCGCCTCGCCCCAGGGAAACGCCGCGGCTCGTCCCGTTGCCGGATCCCACGTGGCGGCAACCTCCCACTCGGTTTCGGTCGGCAACCGCTTGCCTGCAAACCGGGCATAGGCCTCTGCCTCATAGTAACACACATGGCACACCGGTTTGTTCCCCTCGATCGGCCCGGTGGCGTCCATGACCCGAGTGTGCCACGCTCCATCCCGCTGGAACCAGTATTTCGGGGCGGTGACGCCGGATTCCGTCCGCCAACGCCAGCCCTCGGGAGACCACACGTTCGGACTGTCGTAGCCCCCCGCCGCCATGAACTCCAGGTACTCACCATTCGTCACTGGTGCCCGATCGATGCGGAACGGCGCTATACGCTCGTGGTGCCGGGGACGCTCATTGTCATATGCGGTACGCCGGTCTTCGGTTCCGATCGAGATTTCACCGCCATCGAAGTGTGCCATACCGCTCGGTTCCAACTCTGGAACCGGAAGAACACGCCGCTCCATCGGGTGATACGGCTCACCCTGCTTCAGCTGGAGCGTCTGCAAGATGGTCTCATTGTGCTGGTACTCGTGCTGAAGCACCATGTGATACACATACCCATTGCGCAGCAACGGGTGAGCCGACCCGAGATCCGCCCGGGCAAGACGGGCTAGCACCCGATGGCGGATGTCCGCCATGCGCCGGATAATCTCCTCGAGCTCGGGAAGGTCCAACGACGCGCGCTGGCTCCGCGGGTGTTCCATGGGGTTGAACAGCCCGGGCATCTCCACGAACTTGATTTCACCGTCCACATTCCGGGTCAGCCACAGCTCCTCGAAGTGCGCGATGTGGCCGAGGTCCCAGAGGATCGGGCTCATGAGGGGGTCGTGCTGAATGCGGAGATCCTCGCGTGGGAGCGGGCGCAGTAGCTCGAGCGTGCGGGCCCGCGCTTCACCCATCCGTTCGGCGATGTGTTCGTTGAGTGCGGACGTCGTGCTGAAGGACATCGAAGATGGGACTCCGCGTTGAACCGGAAGTCTAGGGAATCTGGCCGACTGCGTCGGATGTGCAAGGCCGGTGCACGGTGTCAGCGGCACGTCCACGACACCGTGAGCCACGGCCCGTGTGGCACACCACCCCGCGAACGTATCCAGAATCGGTGCCGGAGATTATGATGATGGGAGTCCGTGCGAGTTGCTTCTCAGCCGGAGTCCAGGCCACCAGGAGTCCAGCATGATACGCAGAGAGTTTCTCCATCGAGGCACCGTTGCTGCCGGCATCCTCGGCATCCATCCATGGGGCAGACGGCTTGGCGACTGGGCTGGGGCGCTTACCCCGATTCCGACCGCCGACAAGAAGCGCCTCGCCGACGTGGCCCTCGAGGCCGCCCGCTCGGCCGGGGCGAGCTATACGGACGTGCGCATCGGCCGATACGTGAACGAGTCGCTGAGCGCCAGGGAAACCAATATTCAGAGCGTAACCAGCAGCGAGTCCTATGGCGCCGGCATTCGCGTCATTGCGGATGGTACCTGGGGGTTTGCCGCGACCAATAATGTGACGGAAGACGGGATGGCCGCGGCCGCGCGTCAGGCGGTCGCGATGGCCAAGGCCAATGCGCCACTTCAATCCGAACCGGTCAGGTTGGCCCCCCAACGCGGCTTCGGCGAGGTATCATGGCGCACGCCCATCGAGACCAATGCCTTCGAGGTGCCGATCGGGGAGAAGGTCGACCTTCTGCTCGAGACCAACAATGCGGCGCTGTCCGCCGGAGCGAGCTATATCAGCTCGGCGCTCTATTTCGTCAATGAGCAGAAATATTTCGCCTCGAGCGACGGATCGTACATCGACCAGGACGTCCACCGCCTTCGACCAGGCTTCACGGTCACGGTGGTGGATCCTGAGTCTGGTCGCTTCGAGACCCGTGAATCCCTTAGCTCACCCATGGGAATGGGCTACGAGTATCTCTCCGGGAGAGCGAGCGGCAAGATCGCGGGGCCGACCACCACGGTCTACGGCCAGTATTACGACATGATCGAGGACGCCCGGAACGCGGCCATCGAGGCCCGCGCGAAACACGACGCGACCTCCGTCACGGCCGGGAGATACGACCTCGTGCTCGACCCCAGTCACCTCTGGCTCACCATCCATGAATCGGTGGGCCACCCGTTGGAGCTCGATCGCGTGCTCGGCTATGAGGCGAATTATGCCGGGACCAGCTTCGCCAGTCTCGACAAGTGGCGGAGCAAGAGTTTCCAGTATGGCAGCCCGATCGTCAATTTTGTCGCCGACAAGACGCAGCCGATGTCGCTTGCCGCGGTGCGGTACGACGACGAGGGCGTTCAGACCAAGCAGTGGGATCTGGTTCGGAATGGTATCCTGGTCAATTACCAAGCGACCCGTGATCAGGTGCACGTCCTCGGCGAGGCCGAAGGACAGGGATGCTCGTTTGCCGACCATTGGAGCACCATCCAGTTCCAGCGCATGCCCAACGTCTCGCTCGAGCCCGGCACGGCCCCGCTGACCGTCGCGGAGATGATCGCCGGCGTGGAGAAGGGCATCTATATCCTCGGGGACGGCTCGTACTCCATCGACCAGCAACGCTACAACTTCCAGTTTGGCGGCCAGCTGTTCTACGAAATTCGGAACGGCCGCATTGCCGGTATGCTGAAAGACGTGGCCTACCAAGCGAACACCCAGACGTTCTGGAACTCCTGCAGCCAAATCTGCGATCAGCGCGATTATCGCCTGGGCGGGTCATTCTTCGACGGGAAGGGTCAGCCCGGCCAGGTCAGCGCCGTCTCCCACGGCACGTCGACCGCGCGGTTCGATGCCGTCAATGTGCTGAATACGGCCCGGAAGGTCTGACCATGACACTCATTTCCGAACGCGACGCTCGGCGTCTGCTCGAACGGGTTCTGGCGTTCTCGCGCGCCGACTCCTCTGAAGCTCGGGTCACGGGACGCCGTGGCGGTAACATTCGATATGCCAGAAACACCGTGACCACCAGCGGGAGTAGCGACAACGCCACTCTCGACGTGACCTCCACCTTCCGCAGGCGAAGCGGCACCGCGTCCATCAACGAGTTCGACGCCGACAGCCTCGAGCGCGTCGTGCGGCGGTCCGAAGAATTGGCGCGGCTTGCGCCCGAGAACCCCGAGTTCATGCCATTCCTGGGCCCCCAATCGTACGTCGACACCTCGCCCTGGGCCGATGCCACCGCGGCCATCACCCCTGAAGTCCGGGCCCGGGCCGCAGGGGCCGGTATTGCGGGGGCCAAGACGAGCGGACTCGCCGCCGCGGGCTTCTGGGAGGATGAAGCGTCGACCCGCGCCCTCATGAATACCGCGGGGCTGTTCGCCTACTCCCGGGACACAAACGTCGATTTCTCGGTCACGGCCCGCACGCCCGACGGCACCGGATCCGGCTGGGTGGGCCAGAGCTACAATGATGTGTCCAAGCTCGACGCCAGGCAGGCCTCCGAGATCGCACACCAGAAGGCGATCGCTTCAAAGAACCCCACGACACTCGAGCCGGGGCAGTACACCGCGGTTCTCGAACCTGCGGCCGCGGCGCCACTGGTTGGCAACCTGCTCTACAACATGGACGCGCGGCAAGCGGACGAAGGCCGGAGCTTCTTGTCGATGCCGGGCGGTGGGACCAAACTCGGCGAACGGGTCTTGGGGACGGACATCACCATCGCGTCCGATCCCACCCACCCTGACGTGCCCACTGCGGCATGGGCGTCCGACGGCCGGCCCCTCCGACCCATCACCTGGATCAATCGCGGCGTGGTCGAGTCGCTATTCTATTCCCGGTTCTGGGCCGACAAGCAAGGCGTCAGCGCCACACCCCAACCGTCCAACGTCATCCTGTCCGGCGGGACGGACTCGCTGGAGGACCTCATCGCCACCACCGAACGGGGCGTGCTGGTCACGCGGACATGGTACATTCGGACGGTCGACTCGCAGACGCTTCTGTACACCGGGCTCACGCGAGACGGCACGTTCTGGATCGAAGGCGGAGTGGTACGCCACGCCATCAGGAACTTCCGGTTCAACGAGAGCCCCATCGCCATGCTCAACAACGTCGAAGCCCTCGGTCGACCAGTCCGGACCGGCCGGCATATGATTCCGCCCATGCGGGTAAGCAATTTCACCTTTTCGAGCCTCTCCGATGCCATCTGATACGAACCGACTGCGCTGCGCGATCTCCTGGGCCGTCCTGCTAAGCCTCACGGTCGTCGTCACCACCAATCTGACCGCGCAGGCGCGCCGGGGTCGGGCGCCAAATACCTTCGAGCGCACTATCGAGGCCGGCATCCGCACCGGGTATGACTTCGACACCGAGGACTGGGCGCTCGGCCTTCAGGTCCGACTGCCGATCGCCAGTATCATCGAGCTCATCCCGAGCGGTGATTACTTCTTGGTAGACAACGGCAGCAGCTTCCAGGTCAACGCCGATCTCGCCGTGCCTCTCGCACCCCGCGGGGCACTCTACGGCGGCGCCGGTGGCGGATTCTTCGTGCGCGACCCGGGGCTCCCCGGAGTCGATACCCGGACGAAGCTGGGGCTCAACCTGTTCGTGGGGCTCGAGCCTGGACGGCTCCGGCAGTCCCGGCTTCGCTGGTTCGCCGAGGCCCGCTGGTTCGTGATCGAGGGGGATAACCTGTTTCGCCTGGCGGTCGGGGTGAACTTCCCGTTGGGCGGGCGGCGCTAGTCCTCCAGCGACCGCGCGCGTCGGCCCTCGCCGGCCCACCTAGGGAATGGCGATCATCACGCGCCCATCAACGGCCGTGACCCCGTCCGCAAAGGCCAGGAGCGGGTTGATGTCCAGCTCACGGATCTCCTTGTTGTCGACCGCCAGCTGGGAGACGCGGAGCAGCACCTCCTCCAACGCGGCGAGGTTGGCGGGGACCTGACCGCGAATGCCCGTCAGGATCTTGAACCCGCGGAGCCCGCGCACCATGTCGCGCGCGTCGTTTTGTGACAGCGGGGCAATCCGGAACAGGACGTCCTGAACCGCCTCCACCAGCACTCCACCCAATCCAAACATCACCATCGGTCCGAACGAAGCGTCGCGGGTCACGCCGACGATGGTCTCCCGCCCACCCTTCACCATGCGCTGCACCAACACGCCGCTGATCGTCGCGCCAGGGCTGGTAGCCCGTACACTTGCGACAATCTGATCGAAGGCCTCGCGGACCTCGTGCGCCTCATCGCACCCGAGCACCACACCACCCACGTCGGTCTTATGGATGATTTCCGGGGACACGATCTTTAAGGCAACCTGGTACCCGAACTCCTCGGCGATTGCCGCCGCCTGTTGGGCGCTGCTGGCGAGCCGCGCCGGCGCCACGGGAATACCATAGGCATCGAAGATGTCGAGCGTATCGATCTCGCTCAGCTTGCTGAGGCCAGCCGTGACCGCGCGATCGAGAATGGCGCGCGCCCGAGCCGCGTCCACCGAATAGACCGGCGTCTCGAGCGGAGGACGCTCCTTCCATTCCCGATACCGACAGAGGGTCGCCAAGGCGCGAGCCGCCGACTCGGGAAAGATGTACGCCGGAATGCCCACCTCGTGGAGCTCGGCCTTCCCCTGGGGGAGCCCCTCACGACCCATGAGGACTCCTAGCACCGGCTTGTCCTTGTGGATCAGTCCTATCTCGGCAATGGCTTCGGCGACATCCGCTTGCTTGATGCCGAGGGGAGGCACGAAGATGGCCATGGCAGAGTCGATGTTGGGGTCGCTCAGGAGCGCATCGAGTGCCGCCCGATAGCCCGATGGCTTGGCCGACGCGATCATGTCCAGGGGATTGCCGATGGAGGCCTCGGCTGGAAAGTGCGGCCGGAGCTGCTCGAGCGTCTCGGGCTGGAGGCGGGGAAGCTCGAGCCCGTTCATCACCAGCGCATCGGCGGCGAGAATGCCCGGCCCGCCGGAATTGGTCATCACAGCGGTACGCCGGGACTTCGGCAGCGGCTGGCCGCTGAACGCCATCGCGATATCGAAGACCTCTTCCACCGAGCCCGCGCGGATGACCCCCGCCTGGTGCATCAGGGCGTCCACCGCCGTATCGCTTGCCGCCAGGGCGCCGGTGTGCGAGGACGCTGCCTGGGCGCCAACCGCCGACCGCCCGGACTTCACCACAATGATGGGCTTGTGTTTGGAAATACGCGTGGCGATCTCCAGAAAGTTCCGCGGATTCCCGAAGTTCTCGACGTACATCAGAATGGTATCGACCGTGTCGTCATGCTCCCACTGCAGAAGCAGGTCATTACCGCTCACGTCCGGCTTGTTTCCCATCGACACAAATTGCGAGATCCCGATGCCGTACTCGCTCGCGTAGTCGAGGACGCTCAGCCCCATCGCGCCAGACTGCGACACGAACGCCAACCGGCCGAACGGCGGCCAACTCGGCGCGAACGTGGCGTTCATGGAGAATTCGGGGTTCGCGTTCAAGACCCCCATGCAGTTGGGACCGATCATGCGCATCCCGTAGCGTCGAATGACCTTCACTAATTCCCGCTCGCGCTCCGCTCCTTCGGCTCCCACCTCACGGAACCCAGCCGAGATGACCACCAACCCCTTCACCCCGTTCTGGCCGCACTCCTCGGCCGCGGGAATCACGGCTTGTTTGGGGACCACGATGATGGCCAGGTCCACCGGTTCGGGCACGGCGCCAATGCTCGGGTAGGCCCGGACGGAATGGATGGCGTGCGCGTGGGGATTCACCGGATACACCGCTCCCGTGAAGCCACGGCTGATCAGGTTGGCCAGAATCTCATGGCCGATGGTGTAGCGAGACCGGGAGGCACCGATCACCGCGATGGTCTTGGGCTTGAGGATGGGGTCGAGGGCGTTTGCCATGGACGGCAAAATAACACGTCTCGGGTGCCAATTCCTGGTTGATAACAGCTGAGGCTGGATGAAACCCTCCATCGAGGGCCCCGTCGGATGCCCCGGTGAGACCCTCCTGACATTCGATTTTCGCCAGCTCCGCATTTCACGGTTCGACGGCGACGGAACATTCCTCGTCGCATTCTCCCTTGGCGGAGTCGACCAGGCCACGCTCCGAATGATCGGGGTCTTGGACGACGGCACCGTCGTGTCACGGCCTGGGGGTGCGTTTGCCCCCGGGAGCAAGCCGGACGGGTTGAGTCGTGACTCAGCGCTCTACGTCCTTCACGAGCTCCCGATCGCGGGGCTCGACACGCCCGGTTGGTTCCCCGGCGTTGAAGTGGTCGTCAAGAATGCCGGCGGAGCGGTCTCCGTGCGGTCGCTCCCCTTCGGCAAGCACACGACCGTGGTAGTGCACGGAGCGCGCGTCTTCGTGGGAACCGCCGACACCTACAGCATTCGCGAGTTCGATGCGTCCGGCGAGCTCCGCACGGTGATTCGGCGACCCTACCAGCCGATCCCCGTGTCACCAGGCATGATTGAAACCTACAAACGGAGTGAACGCGACAACATGGCAACCCAGGGCGATCTGCCGCCCAACTTCAGGGCCATGTTCGAGGCAATGATCGACGAAATGCCGTATCCCGAGGTCCACCCGCCCTATCAGGACTTCATCGTGGACCGCGATGGCAACGTCTGGGTACTCGACCCGATGGCCGAGTTTGATGACGCACACACCTATCAGGTGTTCGATTCGGCCGGCATGTGGCTCGGCGCAGTGACCGCGCCTGAACAGTTCCGCCCAACCGACATTGGATCAGATTACGTGCTCGGAGTATGGCTGGACATGGATCTCATCGAGCACGTCCGGCTCTATCCGCTCCTCAAGCCGTAGCCCCGGACTCCACGCCGCCACTCACCACCCCCGCAAAATCACGCCCGCTCGGGTTCTGGAACACCCGGAGGTCGAACTGCGGGGCGATGGAGAGGATGTGGTCGAAGATGTCGGACTGGATCCCCTCGTACGCTGCCCACCGCGTGTCGTTCGCGAAGCAGTAGATCTGCATGGGGAGGCCGTGCGGGGTCGGCTCCAGTTGTCGCACGATCTGGGTCATTCCCTGATGCACCTTCGAGTGACGGCGAAGATATTCGACCAGATATGCGCGGAGCGTGCCGACATTGGTGAGCCGCTTGGTGTTCGAGATGATCTCGGGATCCTGCACGTGGGTGGCGTTATATTCCGCCAACTCCCGCCGTTTCGTCCGGATGTAGTCTTCGAGCAGCGCGAAGCGCTCGAAATAGGCGAGGTCGTCGTCGTCGAGAAAGCGTATCGAGTTGGTGTCGATATAAAAGGTCCGCTTGATCCGCCGGCCTCCCGATTCCGACATCCCGCGCCAGTTCTTGAACGACTCGCTGATCAGCCGGTGGGTGGGAATCGTGGTGATGGTCTTGTCCCAGTTTTGCACCTTGACCGTGTGGAGGGCGATATCGATCACGTCGCCATCGGCGCCGAAGGTCGGCATTTCGATCCAGTCGCCCACCCGCACCATGTCATAGCTGGCCAGCTGCAGGCTGGCAACAAACGACAGAATGGTGTCGCGGAAGATCAGGAGGACCACCGCGGTCATGGCTCCGACGCCGCTTAACAGCACCAGCGGCGATTGCCCGGTGAGCGTGGCAATGATGAGCACCGCTCCGATCACGTAGATGAAGATCTTGGCGAGCTGGAGATGGCCCTTGATGGGCTTCCCGTCGGCGAGCGTGCTGGTCTCGTAGATGGCGTTGACGGCGGTGATGAGTGCCCCGGTCGCGAGCAACACAGCCAGCACCATGAGGGCAAGAGCCATGCGCTGAAGAA
>Ga0224512_10001741_pt1 | contig 20590 bp, 17 predicted proteins | sample SF_May12_sed_USG_4_FD_169103 | JGI IMG/M metagenome (GOLD analysis project Ga0224512, IMG submission 169103) | Sediment microbial communities from San Francisco Bay, California, United States - SF_May12_sed_USGS_13 | ecosystem: Environmental > Aquatic > Marine > Sediment | place: USA... | reverse complement strand
GTGGAGGCGACGAGACCCGGAAGTGCATCGATGGCGTCTACCGAGAACGTGGTGAGGGTAGTTGACAGAGCAAAGGACCGCTCGGGGAGACCCTTGATATGCTGCATGGCCGTATCGAATGCACCTTCTCCGCGCAAGGCATCGTGGGTGTCTTTGGGGCCATCGATAGAGATGAGTAAGCCCGCATCGAGGTCGGTTGGAATCGCAAGCGCACCCGAAGTGGCAACGGCGTTGCGGCGGAAAAGCGCCATCGCCCGGCGGAGCAAATTCGGCCGAAGGAATGGTTCACCTCCGATCCAGAAGGCCGAGCGGATACCGTACTCGTCCCTTTTTTGCTGGAGTCTTTTCAAGAACAGCTCGTCGTCAAGATCGGGTGGTATTCGAGACACGTTGGAATAATAGTAACAGTGCCGGCACCGAAGCGGGCACTGGCTCGTGACATCGAAAACTCCAATCGGTCGACCGACACTCATGGTTACCTCCTGACTCTGACTGCTTGACGTCGAAGACCACCCAGCAAGCGCTAGCTTTCCTACATTACATTGAAGCATAGACGCTGACAATCGAGAAGGACCGTTGTCCCCAGTACGACGCTGTCAGACACCTCGATTCCAACACCGAGGACAGTCGAGTCTCAGGCTGTGTGACAGCTTTGCCAATGATGGTGAGCGATTGAAAGCGCCAGAGTTAGTGAAGAGTGCAAGAGGCAGAGTGTTTCGTCGTAGTAGCTCTAATCTCCCTCAAAGAATTCGACTTCCAGAATCTTGAATTTCTTCCTGCCACGAGGTAGCTTCACATCCACCACTTCGCCTTTTTTGTGACTGATGAGCGCCTTGGCCAACGGAGATTGATAGCTGATAATCCCTCGATCGATATCCGTTTCGCCCTCTCCGAGAATCGTGTACTCTCTCTCATCGCCGGAATCGACTTCTTTTATATTAACCCGTTTGCCCAATGTGATGATGCCCGCTGGCAGATCTTCTTTGCGGACGATTCTGGCGCCGGCGAAACGCTCCTGGAGTTGGCCGAGTTTGGCCATATAAATCGCCTGTTTGTCTTTGGCGGCCAGGTACTCACCGTTTTCGCGCAGATCGCCGTGCTCGCGTGCCGCCGCAATCTCTTTGGATATATCGTGTTTGATAAACCTCTCCAGCTGGTCAATTTCTTCTTTGAGTTTCTGATAACCTGTTTCTGTAAAATAATATTGCTTCATGCGGGGCCTCCCTGTTGCTTGCTACTTGCGTAAGAAGTTGGGAATATACAAAAACTCCCTCGGGAAAACAAGCAAAGTACGAGGACAATCCCTCCTCCTGAGATGCTTGTGAAAAAACTCACAAATAACCACCCACTCTAAAGTTGACTCCCGGGGGGACCATCCGCTACGCTTTGGGCCCATTCTGCTCGAACAGCGATCAGGGAGGACACAAGGTGTGCGGTGAGCTGCGCAGCCGCCGCCCGGATCGGGCCATCGAGGTCACCACCTACCCATCGAGTCTTTCCCCATGGACGACACCCCCAGATCCTCACCCTCGCCGTCCACTCCGAGACCCCAGGGGGTAAACACCTCTGGCCACGTTCGTGTGTTACTCCTGATGCTGGGTTGGGTGTTCGTGGGACTGGCGGTCATCGGCGCCGTTCTGCCGGTGGTTCCAACGACCCCGTTCCTTCTGGTCGCCGCGGCTTGCTTCGCGAGGTCGTCACCGCGATTCTACAAGTGGATTCTTCACAGCCCCGTGTTCGGGCCCACCGTCCGCAGTTGGCAAGAAACACGTACCATCCCACGCCGCGTGAAGTTTAGTGCGGTTCTTCTTCTTGGCATCGTGGGTGTAAGTTCCGCCCTCTTCTTTCTCGGCAATCTGTGGGCCAGGATCGTCTTCTTTGCGCTCCTCGTCGCCGTGATGGTGTGGATACTGCGAATCCCGTCGACGAGAGAGGTTGCCAGCTCAGTTCGTCCACCGGATCGCGCTTTCAAGAATTAAATGCGCCTGTTGACCCATCCACGGCGCGCCCAGCTTCACTTCTGCTGCTTCCACATCCCCAGCACGCACCCATCCGGATCCTCGGACAGCGACAGCTGGCCCACACCCGGCACGTCCATCTTATCAACGACCACCTTGCCGCCCGCATCTCGTATCTTCTCTGCGTAGAGGTCGAGGTCATCGACATCGACATACAAGGCCAGCTTGGCCGGCCACGGGCCCTCCTGAGGCTTCATGATGCCACCGTTGATACCGCCTTCTCCGCCCGTTTCCACGAGACGGTAGTTCATCTCGGGGATATGGCGAATCTCCCAGTCGACTAAAGAGTCAGGTCGCGCTCAGCAAAACTTGTTATTGGCGTCCACTCTCCTTCGACGCCCGCCAGAAAACGACGTGCCAACAGGATCGCCAGGAGACCCACGAACATGTTTGCCAACGAAATGCCACCAAAGAGCCCGGGCAGCCCGGCCAGCGCCGAGCCCGCTAACGCCAGAGGCACGGCGAGCACGAACAACCTCACGGAGATGTTGAACGCCGATTTCATCGGCTGGTTGGCGGCGTTGAACGTCGAGTTGACCGCGAACATGACGCCAAAGAGTCCGTAACTAACGGGAAGGATATAGAGATAACTCGTGATCAGATCGACCACGGCGGCGTCGATGCTAAAGAGCGCGGCCAGCGGATGCGCCACCAGCGCCAGTCCCGCCGCCATGACCGCGCCGTAGACAACGCTCGCCCGTGTGGCAAAACGGAGGGCGGCGCGAACGCGGGGCCAGTTGCGGGCACCGAGATTCTGACCCACGAAGGGTGTAACCGACGCCGCCAGTGCCATCGGCCCGATCATGGACAACGACTCGATGCGTGCCCCCACGCCAAAAGCCGCCACCGCATCCGGTCCAAACTTGGACACTAATCGCGTCAAAATTCCGGTGCCCAGCGGCACCAGCATTTGCGTACCGGCTGCTGGGACCCCCACGTAAAGGATGCGTGACCAGGAATCAAGAACCTCGCGCACACGGGGTCGCGAAAACTCGAGCATCCGTTCCCGCTTCCACAGTATCCAGAACGCGGCAAAAAAGGTCACCGTGTAGGCGATCACCGTCGCTATGGCGGCACCTTGTAGCTCCAGCCGCGGGAACGGTCCCACACCAAAGATGAGAACCGGATCGAGGACCATATTTACGCCGCCAGCGATAATCATGATCAAGCTGGGTGTCTTGGTGTCGCCCGTCGCACGAATCGCGGCATTACCGACGATGGGTATGACGATAAAGCCGATACCCACATACCAAGGGACCATGTAGCTACGAATGAGCACGATCATTTCCGGCGGTGCACCGAGCGTCCTGAATATCGGACCAATGGTCAAGATCCCCGAGATCGCAAAAACGATCACTAGGGTGTTGGCGAGAAACAATCCGTCGGTTGTCAGCCGGCACACGCGGTGGGTGTCGCCCTCGCCGATGACCCGTGACACCACCGATGTCACACCCACTCCCATCCCGATCGAGATGCTCATGAGAAGGAACACCACGGGAAAGGTAAAGCTCATCGCGGCCAATTCGCGGCCGCCCAACCTTCCCACCCAGAAGGTGTCAACTACGTTGAAGAGGATGATCGCTACCAGCCCCAGCACCATGGGCCCCGCGAGTCGCAGCAACGTCGGGGCGACACGGCCGTCGAGCAGGTTTATGCGATGCTTCGACAAACTGTAGTACCGCTTTCGTAAGCCCCGTGCCCTACTCGAGGACGTGGATATTATGGCTGCGACACATCTCTTTAAGAATTCGTGGCCAGACGGTGACGCTGACCTCTCCCAGATGGGCTTTCTTCAGAAGATACATGTAGGTTCGCGACTGACCGATGCCGCCGCCGATACTCAATGGGATCTCGTCGTTCAAGATCGCACGATGATAGGGCAATTGCAGAAAATCTTCCTGACCGCTCATCGACAGCTGTTTCTTGAGCGTTTCTTTGGTGACCCGGATGCCCATCGATGTCAGTTCGTGGCGCCTTTTTGTCACATGATTCCACACCAGGATATCACCGTTCAGACCGTGCATCGGTTTTCCTTCAGCGGATGTGGTCTCGGTTACCCAATCGTCGTAGTCCGCCGCCCTCATTTCATGCGGGTAACCGTCTGCGAGCGGCCAACCTATACCATAGATGAAGACCGCGGGGTACTCCTGGAGGATCGCTGTCTCACGCTGTTTGCGCGGTAGGTGCGGATACTTTTCGAGAATGTCCTCTGCGTGCATAAAGGTGAGTTCCTCGGGCATGTTCGGATACCGGTCGTTATTCAGCTGAGGAAAACGTTCCTGAACGTGTACCTCTGCGTCTTTTAGCACTTTCCAAATCTTCTTGACGACACCGGTCAGGAAATCCAGATTGCGTTGCTCCTCGGTCATCACCAGCTCCCAATCCCATTGGTCGACGTAGGCGCTGTGATCATGATCCAGAAAGTAATCCTTTCGTACGGCCTTCATATCGGTGCAGATACCCTCACCGACTTTGCAATCGAACTGTTTGAGTGCGACTCGCTTCCACTTGGTGGCCGCCTGGACCACTTGTGCGTCGATGGGGTTTTTGTCATGGTCGTTCGAGATATGAAATTGAATGGGGGTTCGGGAACCATCACGGTCCAGCATATCGTTGACCCCGGTGTCGACATCCACAATCAGCGGTACCTGAACCATCATGAGGTTGAGTTCCCTGCACAGATTCTCCTCGATGTAGCGTTTCGCTGCGAACAGAGCCGCCATGGTTTCTCTGGCGTTGAGCGGAGAGCTGTATTCGTCGGGCAGGATTTTCTGGATGTCTTTGTAGTCGCCGATTCCCGGCCCGGCCAAATCCGCTTTCTTGTCTGCCATTTCGGTTTCTCCTGTCGTCCTGTGGGTCTACGAGTTGTGCCGTCTAGCCATCTTACCATCACCTGGAAGCGAACCGCAACGTGTCGTATGACCGCCATCGCGATCACCACACGAGTAGCCTATGACGCGTGTCCTCAACTCCTCTGCGCGGCGGGCCGCCGCGGTGCGCCCGGTCCTGGCCACGGATAAACGAGGGATTCCATCAGCCGGATGGGGCGTCCGGGTAACGCTGAACCTCGTCGTATTTGTAGGTGACTTCGACACCTGCGTCCGCGAACATCCTCTCCGATTCCTGCCCCTGGTGATACCTCCGTTCGCAGACCACGCGTTTGATGCCGCAGTTGACGAGAAGCATGGTGCATGTCCGGCATGGTGTCATGCGTGTATAGATGGTTGCACCTTCGATCGACACGCCGAGCTTAGCCGCCTGACAGATGGCATTCTGCTCGGCGTGGACCGTACGCACACAGTGCTCGCTTACCGTGCCGTCCTCGTGGGTGAGCTTCTTGATCTGATGTCCCACCTCGTCGCAGTGGGCAAAGCCCATCGGCGAACCGACGTAGCCGGTCACGATGAGCTGACGGTCCCGAGCGATGACGCATCCGCTGCGACCCCGATCGCACGTGGCCCGCTTAGAGATGGCGTTTGCCACTTCCATAAAATAGTCGTCCCACGACGGCCGCCGGTATCTGTCGGCGCTCTTGTCGGCGGTCATTGATCGTCACCTCTCTATACGTAAGGATGAAGAAGATCTGCGACGACAGGTTCTTACCGGATCGCAGATTTAACAACGATGGCTACCGAGCGTCCCGTGGAGTGCCTCATAGCGGCGCAGGTCGTTTCGACAGTCGTAGTTTGACATGCTAATCAATCGGTTCTGCCCCGTCAAGCGGCCGGCACCAAGCCGTTCGCCACAACTAAAGCCTCAACCAAAAAAGGCGCCCCCGCGGGTTGACAAGTCAAAAGAACTATTGTACTATAATACTAGAACACTAGCTATCTAATACACTAGGAGCCCAAACCGGTGGATTTGTCACTAGATACCAAGAGCGGGGTCCCCTATTACCGCCAAATCATCGAACAGGTCAAGTTCGCCATCGCCCGGGGTCGGATCGGTACCGGCGACCAGCTGCCCACCGTTCGTCAGCTGGCCGTCCACCTATCCATCAACCCGAACACGGTGATACGAGCCTACCGTGAGCTAGAGATCGAAGGATTGCTCGATACACAACAGGGTTCGGGGACCTTTGTTGGCAACCACCGCCCCGAGATCGATCGTCTTGAGAAGGAACGGATGCTCGACCAGATCCTGACCGAGTTACTGGCGCGCGCCTCCAGCTACGGGTTTTCGCTGGAAGATGTTGTGGAGGGGCTGCGCCGCCGAAAGGAGGCGTCATAAGAATGGACGCAACGTCAAAGACACGCGGACTCGTAAGAATTCCAGGCCTATCACTCGAGAAGTTCGCCACCACGCTTCGTGCGGATTTTCGTTTTGCACCCCTCAACGCCCTGTTATTGGTGATCCTGGTGGTGATCGGTCTGATGATCCATCTACGGGTGTATTCGTTTAGCTATCAGGCCATCGCCTTCGGGTTATTGTCGGCGATTTGCTTAGCCGTCCTGGTCCGAGTGACGCAGGTGTGGGAAGCGGTCGTCATACTGGGCACGACGGACTGTCTACTTGCCTATCTCTTGCTGCGACCACACAGCACCGTGTTGCTCACGACCATCGCTGCAGCACTGCTCATCGCACCGGCGATTCAAATCGCCTACCAGTGGGAACGTGCGGTCGTCTTGCGCTTTGGCAAGTTTCGGGGTTTGCGTAAATCGGGGATTTTTGTGATCGCGCCCGTGATCGACAAGGTTGCGCAGTTCGTCGACCAGCGGATTCGTGTCACCGATTTTAGCGCCGAAACGACCTTAACCTCGGACACCGTGCCGGTGAATGTCGACGCCATCGCTTTCTGGATGGTGTGGGATGCACAAAAGGCGGTGTTGGAGGTCGAAAGCTTTGATCAGGCAGTGATACTGTCCGCCCAGACTGCGCTTCGTAACGCGATCGGCAAGAACGAGCTGGCGGTTCTGCTGTCCGAACGCGACCGGCTGGGCACTGAGATCCAGAAGCTTCTGGAGGAGAAGACCACTGCCTGGGGCATCACGACCCAGGCAGTGGAGATCCGTGACATCATTATTCCCAAGGGTCTCGAGGATGCGATGTCGCGACAGGCACAGGCGGAACGCGAACGGCAGAGCCGCATTATTCTGGGCACGGCCGAGACGGAGATCGCCGAGAAGTTTGCCAAAGCATCGAAGCACTACCAGGACAACCCCGTTGCCCTGCATCTGCGCGCTATGAATATGGTGTACGAGGGTCTGCGCCAGAAAGGGTCGATGATCATCGTCCCCTCGACCGCGGTCGAAACGATGGGTTTGGGAGCGCTGGGTGGACTGACCTCATTCGGTCGCGACGCGGTACCCACTTCACAAGAAGACCGAGCGCAGCCGGGCAAAGACACGGGGGTCGCCGAGAGAGAAGACGTGCCAGACTGATGCCGGCCTATCGCCCGCGAGCGCGAGAAAACGCGCGCCAACGATTTCAGAAGAGTCAGCTTAACCGCTGGCGCTCGCCGATGGTGAGTGTTGTCTTCGTGGACGATCAGCCCCTCGCTCACCCAAACATCGGACACACGCTGCACGCCCTGACGCATTAACCCAGGAGCAGGCCCCCGGCACGTCCGGGTTGGCCGACCATGCGCGTGGCGCGAAGTTGTCTCTGTCACCCCGTTTTTTGTGGTAGAGTGCAGTGGTGGAAGGAGTTGAGACCCGTGACCGAGGCCCGAGAATGGCTCGAATGTGAAGTGCCGTCCATACTGCCTCTGCTTCTCCTCAAGAGCACCGTACTCTTCCCTCTACGAGTGGTATCGGCGCAGCTCGCGACCAAGCCCAACCTGCGATTGCTCGATGAATACCCGAACACGGACGAGATTGTGGGCGTGGGTCTATTCTTGGATCCCGATGGTCCCTATAGACAATCCAACCTGTGCTCGACCGCGGTTGCGTGCAAGGTACTCAGTCGGACCAAGATGGGGCAGGACACGACGCAGGTCGTATTGCAGGGACTGCGTCGCGTAAGGCTCACAAAGATCCTCGCTTCCCGGCCGTATTTTAAGTCTCGCGTCGAGTGCACCAGCGAGCCACGCGACGATAGCTCGCTGGTGCGCGCTCTCATCGCTCAGGTGATCGAGCTCGTCAAAGTCTTGGTCAAGATCGACGAGCGTTACACCGAAGAGCTGATCAAGGTCGTCCAGCTCAACGTGGAAAACGGATCGCGATGCGCTGACCTCGTAGCCGACATGGTCCCGTTCGGATATGTGGAGAGGCGCCAAGTGATCGAGACCATCGATGTCTCGGAACGGCTGGCGCTCCTGGCCGAGCTGCTGAAGCGTGAAATCGCTCGCACAAGGGTGGCGGTGGAAGTACAGGCCAAGACGGAATTGTCTATCGATCGCACCCAACGAGAGGCGTTTCTACGCGAGCAGCTTAGGATCATCCGCAACGAGCTGGCCGAGTTGGATCCGGCGGAGTCCGAGATCGCCGAGTTGGCAGCGAGAGTCGCGACCGACTCTCTTCCGCTCGCAGTGGCGGAAGAGGCGCGGCGTCAGGTCCAGCGCTTGCACAACGCCGAGATTCGGGCACGCGAGGGGTCGACGATCCGCGCCTACATCGAGTGGATTCTGTCGATGCCGTGGAAAGCGACGGGCAAGGATCGCTACGATCTGCGTCGGGCGCGCCGAATCCTCGATCACCGCTATTTCGCCCTGGGCAATGCCACCGACCGTTTGCTCGAATTTCTCGCGGTGCGTAAGCTCGGTGGCGACTCGGGCAAGCCGCTGCTCGGCATCACCGGCCCGCCCGGTACCGGCCGAACCAGCCTTGCCAGCACGGTGGCGCATATACTGGGGCGCCCCCTTATTCGTGTTGCCATGAACGGTATCCACGACGAAGCAGAGATCCTCGGTCAGCCCCGCACCGATCCGGCGGCGGCGCCTGGTCGTATCCTCGATGGTCTGCGACAGGCGGGTGTCCGCAACCCGGTTATACTCATCGACGAAATCGATCGGCTCGAGCCCGGCATCGGAGATCCCCTCTTGGCCATATTGGAGGCGCTCGACCCCGCGCGCAGCTGCCGCTTTTATGATTACTATTTGGGCGTACCCTTCGACCTGTCCGATGTGTTGTTTATTATCACGGCGAACGTTGAGGACGATATCCCCGAAGCACTGTGGGATGTGTTGCACGTGATCGAACTTCCGGGTTACACGGAGGGTGTCAAGATGGCTATCGCCCGAGAACGCGTGTGGCCCCAGGTGGTCAAAGAGCACGGCCTCACCGACCGTGACACGCGGCTGACCAACGCCGCCCTGCGAACGATCATACGCCGGTACACGCGAGAGGCGGGAGTACGCGAGCTCAAGACCCGGCTGGAGACAATATGCCGGCGTATCGCGGTGAAGAAGGCTTCCGGTGCAACTCGTCGCTTGTCGGTCAACACCAAGAACCTCGTGAAGTACCTCGGCAAATCGATTTTCCCCGAGGGGCACGTCGCGCGCGAGCCCCAGGTTGGTGCGGCGACCGGACTGGCCTGGACGGAAACCGGCGGCAACCTGCTGCCTATCGAAGCGCTGATCATGCCGGGGGAGGGAAAGACGCTGCTCACCGGGCTATTGGGTGAGGTGATGCAGGAATCGGTCAAGGCGGCCTACTCTTATGTTCGCTCCCGCGCCGATGAGCTGGGCATACCGACCGACTCATTGATCAAGAAAGATCTCCACGTTCACTTCCCCGAGGGAGCCATACCCAAAGACGGCCCATCGGCGGGCATCGCCGTGGCCACCACCATTGCATCGCTTCTCTCGGGTCGCCCGGTACGTCACGACATCGCCATGACCGGTGAGATATCTTTGCGGGGCTGGGTCCTTCCCGTGGGGGGTATCCGCGAAAAGGTGTTGGCAGCATACCGCGCGGGAATAAGACATGTCGTATTGCCAAGGGGCAACGAGAGCGACCTGACCGACGTGCCCGGCGACGTGCTGGGTAAGATGCATCCTCATTTTGTCGAGGAAGTCGCAGAGGTGTTCGACATTGCCCTCGTGAAGAAGTCGAAGACAACCTCGCGCCGTCGTTGACTCGAACATTTGGCCTTGCCGACACCATGACCACCGGTACTACAAGGGTATAACACCACCGTACTTGACACCGGTTAGATAGGCCACGTCCCTTTTCCATGTCGTCAGGTCATCTACGCAAAACTCGTTGAGATGGGTGTGCCCGCAGGCGCGGGCCAGAGTCGACATCAGATGTACGGACGCGTCGAGAAACCGGCCCAGCCCCAACGCCGCTTCTTCGACGTGTAACCGCTCGCGCAAACTCTCTTTTTGGGTCGCGATACCGACAGGACAATTGTTGGTATGGCAGGCACGCGTCCCCAGACATCCGATCGCCTGAATGGCGGAATTGGCGATCGCGATGCCGTCGGCACCCAAGGCCAGTGCCTTGGCGAAATCCGCCGGCGTCCTCAGCCCACCGGTGATGAACAGCGTGATGTCCGGGCACCCTGTCTTGTCCAAGTGCCGTCTGGCGCGGGCCAGGGCGGGCATGGTCGGGACCGAAATGTGATCGCGGAAGATCAGCGGAGCCGCTCCCGTTCCTCCTCCGCGACCGTCCAGAATAATGTAGTCTACGCCGATACGGATGGCGGCATCGATGTCCGCTTCGATATGCTGGGCCGATAGTTTGAATCCGACGGGGATCCCACCGGTTTTCTCACGAACCTGTTCGACAAAACTCGCAAAATCGTCTTCGCCGTGCCAGTCCGGGAAACGCGCCGGTGACACTGCGGGCTCGCCTGCCTTCAGTCCACGCACTTCGGCAATCTTCTGTGACACCTTTTCTCCCGGCAGATGTCCGCCGGTCCCGGTCTTGGCTGCCTGGCCGCCCTTGAAGTGAAACGCCTGTACCGTCTTCAGCTTGTCCCATGAAAAGCCAAAGCGCGCCGACGCCAGCTCATAGAAATAGCGGCCGTTGGCTTCCTGCTCCTCGGGCAGCATGCCCCCTTCACCCGAGCAAATACCCGTTCCCGCCAGCTCGGCTCCTTTGGCCAGCGCCACCTTGGCCTCCTGGGAAAGCGCGCCAAAGCTCATATCGGAAACGATGATGGGAATCTTGAGGTGGAGCGGTTTCTTTGCACTCGGTCCCACAATCAAGTCACTGCCGACCGCATCCTCATCGAGCCGCGGAAGTTTGTGAAGCTGCGCCGTCACAAACTGCACATCGTCCCACATCGGTAGCTGGTAACGCGGCACCCCCATCGCGGCCACCCGACCGTGCGCACCCGTCTTGCTGAGACCGTGTGTGGCGAGATGCCGGATGTACTCGTTGTGTGGCTCTTCGCGATTGCTCGGCTCGGGCGCCGTCTTTTTCTCCGTTTTTTGGGATTGCTCTGCCTTTTTTCCCCCGCGCGCGATAATCTCATCCCCGTCCACCAGTACCGCATCCCTTTCCACCCAAGACTCGTATGTCGTCAGGTCATTGCCGCTGGCGTCCTGATTGGCGCCGGTCCGCACGTCATACGTCCAGCCATGCAGACCACACACCAACTGTTCGCCATCCACCGAACCGTCGGACATGAGAGCACCCTGATGCCGGCAACGTCCCTCGAACACATGAATGTCAGGGCCCACTTTGATAACCACCAGATCGACGTCTCCGACTCTTGCATGAGCGGGTTCGCGATCCGCGAGTTCTTTTAGGTCGGCAATCTTCACCCGATTATCGCCTCTGAAATGCACATACCAGTGAGTGCCGTCACAAAAGGGTTTGTTCTTCGACTGCCCGCAACGGCACAGCGTATAATGCTCCTTGGACGCGCCCTCGCCCTGTTTTACCCCCTTGAGCTCGACGTCACCGGTCACGGCATACGGACCGTCTTTGCACAGTTTGATAGCGGCCTCTCGATCCAGGTCCCTGTGCTCGATGTCCTCGATCGAATAGCTCAAGGCACCTGAGGGGCACTTCTTTATGGTGTGGATCACGGCCTCGACGTCGGCTCCGTCCGGGTCGATCCATGGCTCGGTCTTCATCCGCCACACATCGGACAGGTTGTCGGTGCAGTAACCGGCGTGTGCGCAGACGCCACGATTGTCGTGAATGGTTATCTTCTTGCCGACGTAGTTCTCTCTCTTGTCTCCGCTTCCATCAGTGATTCTCTTATCGCTGAAACCAGCGGCGACATGCGTCCCGTCGCAGAATGGTTTGGTCTTTGCCTTGCCGCACCGGCAAAGCGCCATCTTCGGCCGTGTGGGGATATCCTCGCCCTCCTGACCCTTAAATAGCCCCAGATTCTTGACAGTTATGGGACCATCTTTTACAAACTCGATCGACGGTCTTGGCTTATTCGTTGGTGATGCCATACGCTTACACCTCGTTTATCAATGACAACCGATGTTCACCGTTGAGATTTCAGGCGGCTGTTCTTATACTGCAGTTTCCAGTCGTGGGCGTAGCGGCAAGTATACTACATCGACAGAGAAGCCGCTCCCTCAACTCATAGAAAACAAGGCGAGGTTTATCATGCGATACAAACTACTGGGACGAAGTGGCCTGAGGGTCTCCGAGTTGGCGCTCGGCGCCATGAGCTTTGGCGAAGAATGGGGCTGGGGGGCGTCAAAGCAACGTAGCCGCGAAATGTTTGACGCCTATGCCGAGGCCGGAGGCAATTTTATCGACACGGCCAATCGTTATACCGAGGGAACCAGCGAGAAATACGTCGGTGAGTTCATAAAGAGCGATCGCGACCATTTCGTCGTCGCCACCAAGTACACTCTTTTCACCCGCCAGGGTGATCCGAACTTTAGCGGCAACCATCGTAAAAACATGGTCCAGGCACTCGAGGCCAGCCTCGAGCGGCTCGGTACCGACTACATCGACCTGTACTGGGTCCACGCCTGGGATTATACGACCCCGGTCGACGAAGTGATGCGAGGACTCGATGATCTCGTGCGCCAAGGCAGGGTGCTGTACGTGGGAGTGTCGGACACGCCCGCGTGGATCGTATCGCACGCCAACACCCTGGCGGACCTCCGCGGGTGGTCCCGCTTCGTCGCGTTACAGATTCGCTACAGCCTCATCGACCGTACCGCCGAAGCCGATCTACTGCCGATGGCACGCGCATTCGATCTGGCCGTGACGCCGTGGAGCATCCTGGCGGCGGGGGTCCTGAGCGGAAAATACAACCTTCCCGCCCCACCCAAAGAGGGTCGCGCGAAGGAAGGTGCCGCCAAGGTCGAGCGCAATCTGGCCATCGCGGGAGAGGTGGTGGCCGTCGCCGACGAGCTGGGATGCTCCCCGTCGCAGATCGCCATCAGCTGGATTCGCCAACAGCCCGGTGTGATCGTGCCCTTGATCGGCGCTAGCGATCTATCACAATTAAAGGACAACCTGGGCGCGCTTAACGTGACGCTGAGCGATGGGCATCTCAAACGTCTCGACGAGGCCAGCCGCGTCGATCTTGGGTTTCCCCATAATTTCCTGAGGGAGGAGAATGTCCGGGAGCTGGTTTACGGCGGGACCCACGGTTCGATCCACAACCATCGCCTACGCTGGTCGGGAGAACCGTTGTAAGCCGCTAATCTCCACTCCCGCAGCGGGAGTGATGGCACACCGCCTGCGGGAGCCCATGCATGGCGGCCGCTACGCACGCCTAAGCACCCGGTCGATTTCTATGTCCAGGTCACGTGCCATCTGTTTGCGAGGCGTGGGAACATCCAGCTCGACGTAGAATTCGCAGCGATCGATGACCTCGCCGACTACAACGCCCATCGCCACCAGTGGTAACACATGTGCCGGGCCAACGGTCCACACCACCATAGGCAATGCCAGGCCGATGACAATCCTCGTGAGACTCCATCGCGGTCTCACGGGATATTGATTTCTGAAGAACCAGATTTTGCGATAACCGTAGAGTAGCAGCTTGATCCCGCAGGTGGTCAAGAACACGACGGCGTTCTCCGACATGAGGCCCGTAAAGAGCACCCCGGTGAGTAGCATCCTTGCGCTATGGATCTCGAGCCGATGGGTGGCCGTCACGTGATAGACCCGGTCAACCGCATACAGCGCCGAGAGACCGATCAAGACGACGATCCACCGCAGCGCCGCGTTTGTCACGCCAAGCAGCAGATAAGCTGATGACATTACCAGAAACGTCGACAACAAAATGACCTCGCGGCTAAGCCAGGACCGGCGCCAGTTAAGGACTGCCCGATATGCCCGGCGCCTTCGACCCAAGTGCAGCGCGCTGAGCGCCATCGTCAATGCCCCCGCTGCCGTATAAGAGAGAGCCGTCACCAGGGAAGCGCCCGTAAGTTGGGTGCCGACGAGAGAAGGTGTTTGGGTGGCGCTCGAAACGAATGCGCCAACCAGCCAGGCTGCGAGCAACGTAAAAGTAACCAAGGTCCATTCCGACCGCAGGCGTATCTTCGCAGCCGGGGCCCCGCCCGGTTCGCCCGTGATCTGGGACGCGTGACTCTCCGTTGCCGACGAGGCCGCCTGAGGATAATTACGCCCATCGTGCAAGGCGATAAAACGGATGGCGGGTTTTGCCCGCGCACGTGGAAATCCGAGCACCGAAGCGTCCCCGTTGATCCCATGGTGGTCACCAAACCGTAGGGCTCCCGTTGGACACGATGTAACGCACGCCGGCTCGAGACCATCGCTCATGCGGTGGTTGCAAAACGTGCACTTCTCCATGAGTCCGCTCACCGGGTTGAACTGAGGCGCATCGTACGGACAGGCCCAGGCACAGTAACGGCAGCCGATGCAAGAGGAGGGGTCAAGGGTGACGGCGCCCGTCTGCAGATCCTTCGTATAGGCCAGCGCGGGACAGTGTGTCATGCACGGTGGATCGACACAGTGATTGCAGGCCAGCGAGAGATGAAACGAGGGGATCGCCGGATGATGATGTTCGTTGAAGGTGCTAACTTGTCGCCAATTCATGTGGGGAGCGAGTTCGTTCTCGATAGAACACGCCAGCTGGCAGGCCTGACAGCCGGTGCACTTGTTGATGTCAAGGACGAAAGCCTTTTGCATGTTTACACCGGCGCGATGTCGACCAGGTTGTCATGGAAGGCGGCACCGTGGCCTATGTCGGTCTCGCGCCCGCAGGAGCAGAAGTTTACCGTTCCGCCCTGGCTTATCCACCAGCCGTTGGTCATGGATACACAGCCCACCTTCACGCCCAAATCGAGACGAGCGTCGACTTCGACCTGGCCGCGATCATTGAATATTCTCACGCGGGCCCCGTTTGCAATTCCTTTCCTCGCTGCGTCGTCCGGGTGAATGAGCACCAATGGCTTTGGGTCCAGCTGACGGATCATATGCAAATTGTTGAACTGAGAATGAATTCGATTCTTTGTGTTGGGTGTCATCATATAGAATGGGTACTTGTCGGACTCGTCTGATCGCCGACGAACCGATTCGACCGGCTCCGTGAAATCCGATACGGGATCGACTCCCCATCGTCGGTTTGCCTCGTGTGAAAGAAGCTCGATCTTCCCCGAGGGTGTGGCAAAGACAAAGTCCGCAAAGGCCACCTCCTGGTGGCCGGGAGCGATCAGCGGCCCTTCGCGCAGGCGGTCGAGGGTTAGCTGCGGCAAACCGGCCAGTTTATTCTCCAGATACGCGTCGATCTCACGGTCGCCGGGAGCGGGTATCTTGCCGGCGGTGTCTGTGTCCGAGAAACCAAGCCGTCGGGCCAGGTGCCAGTAGACCTCTGACTCGGGTCTCACTTCGCCGGGCGGATCCATCACCTTCTGTTTTAGTTGTATGTACGGGTGCCAGTAGGCCCAGATCACATCCGTTTGCTCGAACATGGTTTTTGCGGGCAAAATGATATCGGCCTCGCGCGCGGTGTCCGTCATGAACTGCTCCACAACGACACGAAACTGCAACGACCGAATCGCTCGCAGCACCGTATTGGTATCGGGGTTTTGGGTCACGGGATTGCCCCTCTCGACCCAAATCATTTTCAGCGGTGGGTTGTCGGTGGCCAGCATGTGTTGACCCAGTTTGCATGTGGAAACCGACACTCGTACCACGCCATCGGGCGTCTGCGGCGGATAGAAGGCAATGGGATCCTTGACGGCATCGAACACATCACCCTGCAGGTTCGCAAAAATCCAACCCGCTCCCGGCTCACCGATGTTACCGGTGATGGCGAGAAGCGCGATCATCGCCCGCATGGTCTGACCACTGTTGGTGTAACGTTGCATGCCAAAGCCAGCGTTTATGGTCACCGGCTTTACGGTGCCGATGTACTCGGCCAGCCTGTGGATGTAGCTAACCGGCACATCGGTTATCTCCGCCGCTCTCTCCGCTGTGAAGTGCTCGACCCTGGCGGCAAACTCGTCGTATCCCGCCACGTGATCCGCTATAAAGTCCGCATCGATGTTACCCTTTTCGATCAGCAAGCGGGCGACGGCCAATGCGATGGCGCCGTCGGTGCCGGGCCGCGGCTGGATCAGAAGTTCCGCGCGCTCGGACGATTCGGTGCGACGGGGATCGATCACGACCAGCTTAGCGCCCGCATCCAGCGCGCGGTTGATGTACACGGTTTGGTGGATGTTGGTTTCCGAGGAGTTTTTGCCCCACAGGATGATCAGCCGTGCGTTCTCGATATCCCAGGGCGCGTTGTGCTTGTTTTCGCCGAGCGTGAGGCGGGTCGCCTCCAGACCCGCCGGCCAACACAGGTCGCCGTACGTGGTTGTGCATCCGCCGTAGGCGCGCCAAAAATCCATGCCCACGGCATTGATCAAGCCCTTGGTGCCGCTCGCCGAGTAGTAGAAAACACTCTGCGGGCCAAACGTCTCTCTATAATAGAGGAGCTTGTCGGTGATCGCCGACAGGGCTTCGTCCCACGAGATTTGCTCGAAGTCGGCGGACCCGGATTTTCGTCTCAGGGGGTGGAGAATGCGATCGGGCGAGTGAACGCGCTCGACGTAACTCAGGCCCTTTAGGCATGGCCCTTCAAACGTCGCCTTGTTTCCTTGGTGAGGTTCGATACGGCGAAGACGCCCGTCCTGCACGTGCACCTTCATCGTGCACGTGCTGTAGCAGTTGCGTGGACAGGCGGTTGTATAGACAGGCATCTCGGGCGCTTAAGCTTCGGTCCGCGGCAACGGGGCCGCAACCAGGGCAGACGTGGGTCGCTGGTCCATTATAACGACTTACCCGGCGCTTGACCAGCCACGTTGACGAGATATCTATCCGACCGCAGCCGGTGTCAGTCGTCTTCCAATACCGCCTCGACGTCGACGGTAATTCGCAGATTATCACCCACGACGCCCTCTCGAACCATGAGGTCTTCGTTATCGTCCGCGGCTCGGAGCGGCACCGGTGGCAGGTTCCATGATGCGGTCAGCCGGTTGGCCAAAACCGTTTGGGGAAGATGCGAGTAACTCGACCATCACCGTGTCGACGGGTGACACCGTGAAGTTCAGGATCGCGATGGAGTAGTACGGCTTTTCCATAGGTGGGAAGACCGCTCGGGTGGGGCTCATGGCTGGCCCGGTTAGTTCGTACCAACCGAACTCCTCTAGGGGGTAGATGGCGCTTTCATCATCGGGCTGGCGAATCGCAAAGTGTCTCACTTCCCCACCTTGAATTCTAAAGCGGCCTTCTGCGCCTGCACAGTATGCATCAAAGCCACCGTCTTGAGGAATGTGACCGAACTCAAATGTCGAATCCGATTGCGTCACATGAACGGTCATCCAGTGTTGCTCGTGGTCGCTGTCGCTCTCCTGTGGGGCGGAGGGACCACGGCCGTAGACCATGAGCAGACGATACCCATCCTGTGTCGCTTGCCCAAATGGCGGTACCTTGACCCTGACGCAGCCAAAAAGCACCATGAGGACCAGGCACGCGATGGTGAGAGGAACCACCGATTGACTATGCTTGCATGATCCTTTACCGTAATACACGTCGACTCCTTTCACTTCACGACACACCACGACACCCTTAGATATCGTCTCGCCACTGAACGAGCTGCCAGATGCTGCTGCCATCCACGTCGATCAATCGAACCACGAACGACGCCCGTCTCGGGGCGCCACTAATAAATGATGTCTCGCCAGATTGCACCTCAATTACATAGTTCGCGGTCTTCTCAAACCACACTTCGTCCGGGTATTTGTCGGGATCGGAGGGCATCAAACTGGTCCAGGAGTCGTCTCCCACTGGGTAAAAGAGCGACAGACCGATCGATGTCTCATCGGCTGCGCTGCTCTCGAAGAACACGTGCTTGATCCTGCCCCAAGTGGCTTGCTCGATCGCAATGGCGCCGGCCAAAACACGCTTACCTTTTTCGGACCCGAGCCCGCCCGAGGCGACATTGAATAGACTGGCCGTTGCCACGAGTTCGCCTTCTCGTCCCCACTGGGCGACAGAGACGTCACCGGCTTGAACATCTGCTGCAGAAAAAAAGAAGGTAAATTCTGCGTCAAACACGATGCTCGCATCCGCAAAGGATTTTTCGTTGTACGCAATGCGCAGAGTTGTTAATACTTCATCTCTTGTCTGCAGCGGTGGGGGATCTCCCATCGCCCCTCCTACGATGAGCACACAGTCTTGAAGCGAGAACTCGAGCCCGCCCACGAGAGCCCCTCTGATCTCGATTTCCCTCACCTGTCCCTTTGACACGGGGCCCAGCGCATCGATCAAATCCTTGGCGGAGAACTTGAGATATAAGTCATCGATCCCATCTGGCCCGTGGCTCGTGCAGTCACACACATCCCCGTTAATCACGGGTGCCGTCACATCACGGATGTCACTTCTCACCGGCTGCACGGTGTTGCCGTTGATCCACAAACGGATCGTGGATAGGTCGATCGTGGCGACATCCAGCGCCGGCGTCCCGGGAATTGCCGCTGGAATCACACCGTTCCTGTGCGGGCTCAACGGGTTTTTGCACGATCCGGGTAGGATGTCGAACGACGGCGGGCCAAAGATGACATTGATCCGTATTCCCACCCGTGACCTTCTATCCAGGTTGTCGGCCACCTCGACGTGAAAGGTATGCGTGCCAAAGAAGAAGGTACGCGCGGACGCACACACTCGAGAACCGTCAAACGGCGTGAACCCGATGTCCCACAGCTCTGGGTCGCCCAAATCCACAATATCCCAGGCGTAGCGATACGCCTCGACCCCTTCACCGCCAGTCGACGCATCCGCCGTCCAGCAGAAAAGAAGAGGTACTCCGGCAGGTATGTTTATGGTTGTCAGTGGCTGGTCGACGCTTGTCGACACCACGGGATCCATGTACTCGTTGAGGAGCGTAAGCGTGGGCCCTGACGCATTCGCGGCAGACGCGGCCTCCGCCGTGATATGAGTCGGAGCAAGAGGCAGATCGGTCGGCGGGCCGGGGCCTCGTTGACACCCCATGACAATAATGAGTAGAAACAGGCCTAGCAGGTGCCGAGTGCTCGTGCTGTAATGCGTTCTTATAGGTCTTCGAGATGACATCGGGAACCCCTTTTTCGGATCAGGTCAAATCTGTGCGGTGAACATACAGTATAACACAACTCGCGGCGACTGGTCGGGTTAGAGTGCACCAGTGACGGGCGAACCCGGCGAGCGCATTTGACCGTCTCGTCCTGCGGCGTCACGAGTACCGGTGGCCGGCAGACATAAAAAGGGGACGATGCGATCGCCCCCGGGGTCTAACTCAATTTTTCCTCGTTATTCGTTATGGATTCGAGGAATTTGAATTGGTATTTTTCAGTTCCTCTTCCATCTTCTTGCCGAGTTTTTCCATCTCCTCCGTCATCGCTTTTCCCAGGTTTTGCATCGCATCGCCCATCGCGTCAGTCATCCCCTCCATGAGCTCCCCCATCTCGTCATCGAACATCGACAGCATGGTGCGGGCGACATCGACTTTCCACTTACCATCCTCTCGCACGAGAAGCGTCTCGAGCTCAATGGTCGGTTCTGGCGGGTCGCCTTTGCTGATAATCGTTGTAGGTACCACGGTGTATTCACCTTCAACCGTGGCTACGCCAAATTCGACATCCGCCTCTTCGTCCTCTCCCTCTTCATTCATCGTGAGCGAATTGGCAGTCTCCTCGGTCGCATAGTACCTTGCTTTTTCGAGATCGCCATCCTCAAGCGCACCCCAGAATTTCTCAGCGACCCGGACGGGACCATCGCCCATGCTGCACGCTACAAGACCGAGAGCCAGGCCGACTGGCAGAACATGACGTATCGTATTCCGCACGGGATACCCCCCGGTTGACGTGAAAACGCTCGATCCGGCGCAGCTGGAATGTCATCACTTGTGGTGTCGACCTGGGGCAGCACGATTTGTGCCAGGGTCAAGACGGCGCCCTCGAGAGTGATCCCGTCGGGCGGCACGGTGGATTGGGACCGCTCATTCGGTGGGGGCAACGCGAATCACTGGCTGGAGCGGACTCTTGCCACGACAAGGGTCAAGAGAGCCAAGACGGCGCAAAAGGGCGCGATTATAACCATCTCCCAGAAACGTCCGGTGAAGGCGTTCAAAATCGTCACCGCCACCAGGCTGACGAACAAGATCCATGTACCGGCACGTAACAATCTCCGCGAGACAAAACGGCCCCACAGCTCGATCTGACCAAGAATTCCCAGCGCCGCCATCACCAGTCCCCCCGCAACCAG
>Ga0224512_10001740_pt1 | contig 20594 bp, 17 predicted proteins | sample SF_May12_sed_USG_4_FD_169103 | JGI IMG/M metagenome (GOLD analysis project Ga0224512, IMG submission 169103) | Sediment microbial communities from San Francisco Bay, California, United States - SF_May12_sed_USGS_13 | ecosystem: Environmental > Aquatic > Marine > Sediment | place: USA... | reverse complement strand
CCACCCGGCCTCCAGACGCAGGGCCAACCGGCCGCGTCCCAACCCCGGCCAACACATCGACTTGACACAAAGAGGCATCGTTATGTGCGGCTGGTCATCGAGTTCTCGACATGGGCATGAGACCTTGAGTAGGTTGGCGGGGCCAAGAACCTATGAAGAGAGGCTTCACGGTGCGCAGAAACGTTGTTCGGTGGCTTGTGAGGGTGATCTAGCCGTGGGTTCGCTGGATGGGCCTTCGAAGGCCAAACGTGTGATTGGCCTGGCCACCGTTGCCGGGGTCTTGGCTGCCGTTGTGGCGGTCGGCTTCATATTCGATCTGTTCCCGAACGACTCTGGCGAAGCTGCCGCAAATCTGCCAGCCAACGCTGGAACGGCCGGGGAGAGAGAAAACCCTCTCGGTTCTACTGCACCACCGCCATCGAGCGACGACGCCACGCCAAACACCGGAACCCCGACCCCTTCGAGTCCTTCAAGTGAGGCCACAACCGACGACTCCACAGGGGGGGATGACCCGATCCCAGAGGGCGACGAAGTCAGCCTCGAGCCTCAAGAAATGGTTCTCGTCTCTGCAAGCGCTGAGGTGACTGGGTTCGGTTCTAGCGTCTTCTTCAAAGCTGGCCCTGGAGCCTTGAACGCACCTACTGACTTTCTTGACCCTGAGGGCGGTCCTTACCCCGGAACAGATTCTGCGGTTGTCGAGGTCGTGGATGCGAATTGTCTGTTCACGACCAAGATCGTTCTTGTCCAAGGGGGGCCAGACGAGAGCCCTCACTTCAAGTTCGCACCGCAGGGGTTCGGGGCGGGCTTCCGCGCCAATCAGTTCAACCACGTTTCGATCGGTGTCAGCGACGGAATCGTGGCAGGCGGCTTCTCGTTCGGGGGAGAAGGCCGCGGTAATAGTCAGCAGTGGCCTATCGAGGGGGGAGGATTCAACGTAGAGGCCGTTGATTTTCCCGCTCATCCTGTTGAAGGTCAATACGTACTCGCAGTCCGGGTGACTTGGAGCGGAACGTCGATCGAGAACTACACGGGTGAAGAATCAGCCGGCAATGTGGTGATTACTTGCGTTTGGGCGGAGAAAGAAGCCAGATCCCGCCCATAACCAGCCGACCTCGATGTCTGCGATACTGACGGTCAGGAAGCCCCGACGGTCCGACTCCCTCACAAGGGAATCGGTCATCTGGGCTTCCGCCTGCGCGGCATTACTTCGGGGCCATCCTTATGCCACCGTCCATCCGGATCGTCTCGGCGTTCATGTAGCCGTGTGTGAGCAACAGATGCGCCAACTCTGCGAACTCCCACGGTTGAGCGAGCCGCTTCGGGAAGAGGACTTGCTGCGATAGTGATTCCTTGGCCGGCTCCGGGAGACCCGCAAGGAGTGCTGTATCGACAATTCCGGGAGCGATCGTGTTCACTCTGATACCCACCGACGAGAGATCACGGGCGATCGGGAGCGTCATGCCGACGATCCCGCCCTTCGACGCAGAATATGCCGCCTGGCCGATCTGTCCGTCGAACGCAGCAACCGAAGCCGTGTTGACGATCGCCCCCCGCTCCCCGTGATCCAGCGGCTCGTTCTTCGACATCGCCGACGCAGCCAGGCGGATCATGTTGAAGGTGCCGACGAGGTTGATGGCGATCACCTGCTCGAAGTGTCCGAGGTCGTGCGGGTTGCCTTCTCGGTCGATCGTCCGGGCGGGCGGGCCGATCCCTGCACAATTGACAACCGACCTCAGCGTGGCCATCTCGACGGCGGCGTCGACGGCCGCCTGGATCTCGTCGGCGATCGTGACATCGGCGTGGACGAATGCACCCCCCACTTCGGCGGCGAGAGCGTCGCCTTTGTCGTCCTGGAGGTCGGCGATGACGACCGTCACCCCGTCTGCTGCCAGCCGCCTGACGGTCGCCTCGCCGAGCCCCGATGCACCGCCTGTGACGATGGCTGACGTACCCTTCAGATCCACGATGTGTTCCTTCCGTCCGAGCCCCCTGAGCCTACGGCGCGCCTTCCACCCGAGCCGCTACACGTGATCGGCATCTTCGACTCGGGGCTCGGCGGCCTCACGGTTGCCGGGCACATCCGGCACCTCGCACCGCAGGCCGACATCCTCTACATCGGTGATCGCGCGCGAGCTCCGTATGGACCGAGATCTCCACAGGAGGTGCTCGCGTTCTCGAGCGAGATCACGCGCCGACTGCTCGACCGTGGCGCCGGCGTCGTCGTCGTGGCGTGCAACACCGCTTCGGCAGCTGCACTCCACCCGCTCCGAGCAGCTTTCCCGGACGTGCAGTTCGTCGGCATGGAGCCGGCGGTCAAGCCGGCCGCCAATCACACGTCGACAGGTGTCGTCGGGGTGGTGGCGACGGCGGGAACACTCGACGGGCCGCTCTATGAATCGGTCGTGGAGCGGTTCGGAACCGGAGTCGAAATCGTGGCCGCAGCCTGCCCCGACTGGGTGGAGCTGGTCGAGGCCGGGATGATCGACGCCCCCGAGACCATGGAATCCGTCGCACGATGCCTCGAGCCACTGATCGACCGTCGAGCGGACCGGATCGTGCTGGGTTGCACCCACTTCCCGCTGCTGGAGCGTGCCATTCGCCAGGTCATGGCCGGGAGAGCCGAGATCGTCGATCCCGGGCCGGCTGTCGCCAGGCAGACAATGCGGATCGCCGAGTCACTCGGAATGGAGCGTGGATCAGCGCACCTCACGGTCGAACTGACCGGCACGGACCGAGGCGCAGCGCGGGTGCTGGAACTCGTCGGGTTGGCGAATACCGGGGTCGCCGTAATCTCTCACATCACATGACCTCCGAACCGAACGACGATCCCACCGACGCAGTTCTGCTGGATGCGCTCGAACCAGAGGACGACGAGCTCCTCACGCTGGAAGAACTCGCAGAGACGTCGCACATCTCGACGGTCGTGATCTCCATGCTCGTCAGAGAGGGGTGGATCGTCCCTCACCCGGGCCCGGGTGGCGACCGGTTCGATCGCGCCGACCTCGGTGCCGTGTCCGCGGGGCTCCGCCTCGTGGAGGCCGGCCTTCCGATGGCGGAGCTCCTCGACCTGGCGCGCCGCATGGACGACGCAATGGATCCGGTGGCCCAACTGGCGGTGGACGTGTTCGCTCGCTTCGTACGGGACTCGGTGGAGGCCAGCGCAGCGTCGACCGACGAGGCGGCGACGACCCTTCAGCGGGCCGTCGACGAGATGCTTCCGGCCACTGCCGCGCTGGTCGGTGAGCACTTCCGGCGCCTCGTGGTCAAACACGCAACGGCGAGGCTCGTGGAGGAATGAGGGTCACCACCCGGTTGCTCGACGGCCCCCCTCCCCTGGTCGAACACGATCCGCCGCTTGCCTGGGTCTCGGACGATCAGACGATCATCGGTTTCGGTGAAGCCTTCAGGATCTCCGCCGGCCTCGGAACCGAGCGGTTCGACAAGGCGCAGCAGGCGTTCGGCGACTGGATCGAGGGTTGTCAGATCGAAGACGATTTCGATCTGCCAGGAACCGGGCCCGTGGCGTTTGCCTCCTTCACCTTCGACAGCCGTTCACCCGGTTCGGTTCTGATCGTTCCCGAGGTGACGTTCGTCAAGAGCAGACGCCGGTGGCACGTGACGACCGTCGGCGATGTCGATCACGCTCGCTATCTCGTCACCGAGGAACGACCGGAGGTCGAACGGGATCGCCCTCGATTCGCCGGCGCATCGATACCGGACGTTGCTTGGGTCGAAGCGGTCGCAGAGGCCATCGACCGCATTCGCCGCGGTGAGGCCAGAAAAGTGGTTCTGGCAAGGGACTTCGCACTGTGGTCCAGGACGCGTTTCGACACGACCCGCCTGATGGCCAAGCTCATCGAACGGTTCCCCCATTGCTTCACCTTCGCCGTCGATGGCCTGATCGGTGCCTCGCCGGAGCTCCTGGTGCGAACCGACGGCCACACCGTCAGCTCGGTTGCGCTAGCAGGGACGGCCGCCCGCTCGCCTCACCCCGAGATCGATGAGCGGCTCGGGTCGGAGTTGCTGAATTCCGACAAAGACCGGTTTGAGCACCAACTCGCCGCCGAATCCGTCGAACGTGTGCTCGAGCAGGTCACGGCATCGCTGTCGAAGGACGAGACTCCCACGTTACGCAAGTTGGACAACGTCCAGCATCTGGCAACGGCCTTCGATGGCGTCTTGCGTGAGCCCAGCTCGGCGATGACCCTGGCCGGCATGCTTCATCCGACGGCGGCAGTCGGCGGCGATCCCACCGACGTTGCGATCGAGATGATCCGGGAGCTCGAGGGAATGGACCGGGGCCGCTACGCCGGACCCGTCGGATGGATGGACCAACGCGGGCGGGGCGAGTTCGCGATTGCGCTCCGCTGCGCAGAGATCTCCGGCGCTCGCGCCAGGCTGTTCACCGGAGCGGGGATCATGTCGGACTCGCTGCCCGAGAACGAGCTCGAGGAGACCCGACTCAAACTCGGGGCGATGATGTCGGCGTTGGAATAGCGTCACACGTCACATGTCCCACCGCTCGGACTGGAGGAGTTCTTGTTGGGAAGGAGCGAAATCGCGAGCCCGCACGGTCCAGATGCGTTTCCAAGCGCCGACTGACGAGAACGACGGTCGGGCGCGCATGTGGTCGGCGGCAGCACTCGTCGAGGACGGGGGCAACCAATCCGTGTTCTTGGGATTGTGAGAACTCCACGGTTCTGAGCCCACCAAGGCCAACTTGGGGCGGTCGCTGTCCCAAGAACGGACACACCCTCGGCGGGCACGCAGCCCGCGGCGGACATCCCGACCGGAGCTGCGGGTCGCGCCCACAGGGAGCGCTGCGGGCGACCAGATGGTCGCCCCTACAGAGTCTCGTCGATGGCCTGATGGGCGACTTCGGTGAGGCGGCGATGCCGGGCGACGTTGACCGTTCGATCCGTCCGGGCCACCACCAACGACACCCCCAGCTCCGCCGCGGCGGCTTCGATGGCCGCTTCGAGGTCGGCAGGTTGTGCAACCTCACGAAAGCCCAGCCCGTGGAGTTCGGCCAGTCGTTCGAACGAGCGACCGTGTGGAGTGCCGAAGACGGTTTCGAAACCGTCGGGATAGTCCGCCTGCGGCAGGAAGGAGAAGATCCCGCCGCCGTCGTTGTCGACCACCACGAACACACAGTCCGGCCGGTCGGCGAGCAGAAAGCCGTTCGAGTCGTGCAGCATCGACAGATCTCCCGCCAGCGCCACCACCGGGGCACCCCGAGTCGACGCAACCCCGAGCGCCGTCGACACGAAGCCGTCGATACCGGAGGCACCCCGATTGGACGTCACCGACTCGACCTCGGCGTCCATGTACAGATCGAGGTCGCGGATCGGCATCGACGACGCCACCACCAGTCTCCGGCGCCGAGCCGCCCGAGCGGCGTCCCGGGCGATCCGAGGTTCGGACATGTCGGCCCAGCCGTCGATCTCGGCGTTGACCGCACGCCTGACCTCCCGATCGACCTCTTGGAGATGTTCGAGCCATTCGGGATCCGCCACGGGCACCGAACCGCGCCGGGTCACGTGCGTCGCACTCGCCGAAGGATCCAGCCAGCGGCCGGATGGATCGATGACCGTCGTGGGCGACCCGCTCAGCCAGTTGCCGAGCTGACGGGACAGCCCCACTCGCCCCACCGTGATCACCGCAGCAGGCATCAGACGCTCACGGCGAGGATGGGTCGCCACGTAGTGGAGTGCAGTGAGCGCTTCGGATGACCGCTTGTTCGAATGGGGCTCCGCGACGAACGCAACGCCTTCGAGGTCGACGTCGAGCTCGCCCGAAGTGTCACCGATGACGACCAGAGTCCGCTCCGGTGCGTCGGACCGCGCCACATGCCGGCGCAGGCTCTCACCGGCTTCGGACCAAGGTGCACCATCTGGCCTGCCGGCGGTGGTCGAACCAAACGGCTCCGCACTCGTCCTGCCGTCGTCCGTTGCAGGGACGAGTGGCTCGCGGAATGGGAGATTCAGATGCACCGGGCCGGGCATCGCGCCGAGAAGCCCGCGCGCAGAGGCTACCGCTCTGCAGGTCATGGACCGCCACAGCGCATTCGTGCCGGGTCTGTCTTCCGCTGGTCCGGGGTCGAACTCCCACCGGACCCGGCCACCGAAGATGCCATGCTGCTCGATGGTCTGGTTGGCGCCACGGTCTCGGAGTTCAGGCGGGCGATCGGCCGACAGCACGATCAGTGGCCGGTTGGCGAGATCGGCCTCGACGACGGCCGGAAGGAGGTTCGCGACCGCGGTGCCGGACGTCGTGACGATCGCCGCAGGGCTCCCGTGCGCTCCCAGACCGAGCGCGAAGAAGCCGGCGGACCGTTCGTCGATCTCCACATGCACGTCGAACCCCATCGTCAGGGCAGTCATCGACAGCGCCGCCGAACGCGATCCGGGAGCGATGACGATGTGTTCGACCGCATTGCGGCGGAGCTCGTCGAGCACGACCGCCGCCATCGCGATGGACGGATTCGGATGAGTCATGTCAGGGTCTCGGCAGCCTGACGGAGCCGTCGAAGCAGCCGCCGCTCCGTTTCGGGATCGGCCTGCCACTCGTCGAGCAGATCGGGGTCTGGCGTGACTTCCCTCACCTCGATGCTCCCTCCGATCGGAAGGAGCGGATCGGTGGTGACGTCACCCTCGAGGAGCACGGCGGTCGCCAGCCCGCAGTCGTATGGCAGCTCGGGAAGCGCAGCGGCCGCGCGGAGACCGGCGGCCAAACCGACGGACGTCTCGAGCGCAGAGCTGATCACGACATCCATCCCCGAACGCTCGGCGAGATCCAGAGTGCGTCGGACGCCGCCGAGAGGTTGCACCTTGAGCACGAGGAGATCTGCCGCCCCACGCTCGACCACCTCCATCGGATCCGGCGACTGGCGGATCACCTCATCCGCAGCGATCGGCACACTGATCCGCCGACGGAGCTCGATCATCTCCTCGATCGTCGCGACCGGCTGTTCGACATATTCGAGATCGAACCAATCCAGCTCGTTGATCCGCTCCGCCGCCTCGGCGACACCCCAGGCTGCATTGACGTCGACGCGCAGCCGGCCGTCACCTCCGAGCGCGTCGCGGACTGCCGCGACCCGTGCGACATCGGTGTCCCGACCCTCGCCCTTGTCCGCGATCTTGACCTTCGCCGTTCGACACTCGGACTCACTCACGAGCTCGTACGCCTGTTCGGGGGAAACTGCGGGGACGGTGACGTTCACCGGGATCGACGTGCGCTCGACGGAGGGACGATCCGCGACTGCGGACTCGAGCGCCGCAGCCAACCATCGTGACGTGGTCCCTGGCGGATAGTCCGGGAAAGGTGAGAACTCACCCCATCCGGCGGGTCCTTCGAGCAGCACGGCCTCCCGCCACGTCACGCGTCGGAATCGCACGATCATCGGGATTCTCACGAGATGGAGGCTGACGTCGTCGAGGCTCACGATCCCTGTTCCGAGCGAATGAAGTCGACGAGCCGCTGGACATGGTCTTCCGAGAGCGTTCTGGTGAACGCCGGCATGCTCCCGCGGCCGTTTGTGATCGCGCTGGTGACATAGCTGTCCGGTCGCTCGACGAGCTCCGAGCCCGCCCCCATCGCGGGTCCGACGCCTCCACTGAGGTCGGACGCATGACAACGAGCGCAGAACTGGGTGTAGAGCTCGGCACCGGTCGCATCCGGATCAGGCGGTCCGGTGCAAGCAGCGAGCAGGAACAACACACAGGTCCCGAGAACGCGAAGTCGCATACTGAGATGGTACGTCGGGCGTCGGAGACAGCTGCAACCGTGCCGAGCATCGCCGGTACCCTCCCCGTCGTGTTTCCCGTCGTGCGAAACGTGCCGGCGATCACGACCGGTCAGATGATCGAGGTCGACCGGGTGATGATCGAGGATCTCGGGATCGACCTCGTGCGCATGATGGAGAACGCAGGACGAAGCCTCGCCGCCCTGGCGATCGCGCGGCATGCGCCACGAACCGTCCAGGTGCTCGCAGGCTCGGGAGGCAACGGAGGTGGTGTGTTGACCGCGGCCCGGCACCTCTGGAACCGCGGCGTCGATGTCCGGGTGACGAACACTGCCGACCCGGAACGCATGACGCCGGTTGCAGCCCAACAGGCCCACATCCTCGACAGGATCGGAGTCGAGTTCTCCTCGCGGCCGACGGACGCCGATCTGGTTCTCGACGGTCTCATCGGCTACTCCCTCTCGGGAGCACCCCGAGGCAGGGCACTGGAACTCATCGAGTGGAGCCACGGTCGGACGGTGCTCTCGCTCGACGTGCCGTCCGGGGTGGACTCGGAGACCGGCAGCACGCCCGGCGCGGCGATACGAGCAACGGCAACCCTGACGCTGGCCCTACCCAAGACGGGAATCGTCGGCCATGAACACACCGGTCGTCTCTTCCTCGCAGACATCTCCGTGCCGCCGCACGTCTACCGGGCTTTCGGCATCGATCTGGAGACGCCGTTCGGCGAGTCGCCGATCGTCGAAATCGTCTGATCGTCAGCGGAGCTCGTCCGGCAGGTCCGGGAACAGGAGCTTCACGTCTTGTGAACGAGACCTCGACGTGATGAGGAGGGCGTCGGGTGTGTCGACGACGACGACGTCATCGAGGCCGACCACCGCCACGAGGCGGTCACCCGAACGAACGTAGGAGCCGGCCACGTCTCGCAACACCGTCTGACCGAGCGTCACGTTCGCCTGCTCGCCCCCGGCCAGCTCCCAGAGTGCCTGCCACGATCCGACGTCGCTCCAGCCGGCGTCCATCGGTACGACCGCGACCCGGTTCGAACGTTCCATCACGGCGTGGTCGATCGAGATGGACGGTGAAGAGGCGAAGGAGGCTCCGGGTTCCACGACCCGACCCGCCTCGGTTCGCTCCAACCAGGCGGCGTGTACGGACTCGGCGACCTCGGTGGCGTGCGTGGCCAGCTCTTCGAGCAGGCGACGGGCGGAGAACAGGAACATGCCGGCGTTCCACAGATGCCGTCCTCCCGACAGATAGGTCTCCGCCGTCGGGAGGTCTGGCTTCTCGACGAAACGGGAGACCAACGACCAGCTGCCTCGACCCTCGCCGATCTCGATGTACCCGTAGCCGGTTTCTGGTCGCGTCGGTGTGACCCCGAACGTCACGAGCCGACCTTCGTCGGCTGGTTCGACGCCCGCGTCGACGGCCGCCCGGAATGCGCCCTCGTCGAGGATGAACGAGTCCGACGGCATCACGAGCATCAGGTCGTCGGGATCGACCGCATGTGCGGCAAGCGCCACCGCCGGAGCCGTGTTGCGACCTTCGGGCTCGACGATGACCGCCTTCGGCTCGACGTCGATCTCGATCGACTGCTCAGCGATGATCGACGCGTGGTCGCGGTTGCCGACGACGATCGGGAGCGTGACGTCCCGGATTCCGGCCGCTCTGAGCACCGTCTGTTGGAAGAGTGTCTGCGGGCCGGTCAGCGCAACGAACTGCTTGGGGGTCTTCTGGCGCGACAGCGGCCACAACCTGGTTCCGCTCCCGCCACTGAGAATCACAGGCGTGATGGGCATGATCAAGAGGGTAGGACTCGCCGGGGTCCGACACGATGACCATCGTCTGCTCCGACTCGCTAGTTTCCCTGCCGACCGACGACGCTGGAGAGCTGACATGCAACTCGTTCTGTGGATCCACATCCTCGCTGCCGCATCCTGGTTCGGAGGGGGCGTGGCCACCCAGATCGGGGGTGCGGTCTTCGCCTCGGAGCCGGACGCGAGCCGCGCCGGCTGGTATCGCCTCGTACTTCGCCTCGGCCAGATTCTCTACACGCCCGCCGCAGTCGTCGTCCTGATCACGGGGGTGCTGCTGGTCACCGGCAACGAGGCATACGGATTCGGTTCGACCTTCGTGTCGATCGGGTTCCTCGCCGTGATCGTCGGAGCCGCACTCGGGATGGCCGTGTACGGGCCACGGAGCCGGGCCGCCAGCGAGGCCCTCGAGAGCGGCGAAAGTGGCGGCGCTGCCGCCGCCATTGCTCGCATCAGGCAGGTGGGGCTGCTCGAGCTCGGACTGCTCGCCATCACCATCGCCGCGATGGTGTGGAAGTGGGGAATCTGACCGCAGCCAGTCGGGGCGAAGGCGCTAGGCCGGCTGACAGGACGGACACCACCAGATCTTGCGCCCCTTCACGTCCGCTCGCTCGATCGGCGTGCCGCACCGCCGGCACGGTTGGCCACGGCGCTTGTAGACGTAGGTCCGCTCACCACGGGAGATGTCCGATCGACGCTTCCTCCCGACGTCCTCGGGGTCCGTCGTGACGATGCGCCCTGACTTCTCCCCACGACGGAGCTGCGTGACCGATTCGTTCCAGATCCGCTCGACGTCCGAGCCGGCGACGTGCCGTGATTCGGTGTGTGGGTTGATGCCGAGCCGGAAGAGGATCTCGGCTCGATAGACGTTTCCGATCCCGCAGATGACTGACTGGTCGAGCAATGCTGCCCCGATCGGCACCGTACGTCGCCCGAGGAATGTCTCCATGTGCTCGACGGCGGTGCGGTGGGTCTTTCTCCTGAGCGGATCCGGGCCGAGATCGGAGACGATTCGTTCCTCGGTGTCGGGATCGATGACCGAACAGTCCGTCGGCCCGGACAGATAGAGGGTTCCCTTGTCCGAGACCATCTGAAGACGTGTCCCGTCGGTCGGTGGGGGCGGGTCGTCGGCGTGGATCCGGAACTTGCCGAACAGGCCGAGATGCACGTGCATGACATGACCGTGATCCCATCGATAGAAGAGATGCTTTCCCCAGGCGTCGATTTCTTCGATCACATGCCCATCGAGCAGAGCAGCACCGTCGTCGAACCGGCCCTGTGGGCTCGAAACGGAGAGCCGGGTGCCGACGAACCGCGTCGACTGGAGCCGGGCGGCGCGATGAATCGTATGTCCTTCGGGCATTGCGGGAACGATGCCAGAAACCGGGCCCTATCGGGACTCGATCACCAGTCCTGGTACACGTCCTCGCCGGCAAACGAGACGTGACCGCAAATCGCACACACCCTCCGCGTGATGCCGCCGACCGTCTTCGAAGACTCATAGCCATGCTCGTGAGCTTCGGGCTCCCGCGACTTCTTCCGCCCGAGCAACGACGACCGGGACTTGCCGGAGCTGCGGGCGTGGCGACCCGACTTCTGGGTCTGCGGACCGGTCCGATCCTGCGGCTCCTCCGGGACGGCAACGGCCGGTTCCGGCTCGAGTTCGGGCTTCGATGCAGCCTGGCCGTTCGACGACCATTGCTCGAAGAAGTTCGGTGTTGCGGGAGGAATCGGAACTCGACCGGGTTCCTCGACGCTAGGTCCGGCCTCGGCGGCGGGAGCCGGCTTCGGCGCGGCCGGAGAGGCATCCATGACCGGTCCGGCGGCCGGCGGCCGTTCGCGTGCCGACCGTTCACCCAGCGGGTGGACCTCGGCGCCCGCAGGGGGCTCCGGCTCACCGAGAGGGTGGATCTCCTTGAGGACCGCGCCCGTCGCCGGGGCGGCCTCCTCGATCTCGATGTCATCGTCATCGAACGGCTCGGGCTCGGCCACGACCGGCTGTCGCTCGACCGAAACGCTGGCCACCGGGACGTATCCGTACGCCGAGACGTCCTCGATGACGAGCTCCTCCTCGTCGTCGTCGAACGTGTCGGCAACGGAAGGAGCGAATGGTTCGACCTCACGAGTGACTGAGGCGGCGGGCCGCTCGACCATCGGTGTCGGCTCGGGCGTGACCAGCGGTGGAGACAGGACGTCCGGCTCGGGGGCAGAGGGTTGCGGCTCGACGGGCTGTTGTGCGGGCTCGTCGATCTCGATGGGCTTGGGTGCCGTCGGCGCAATGCTCTGGTCGACGACCGAGCTCTCGGCGACGGAATCGGAGAACGAGGGGCTCGGCTCCGGGAAGAACGGCACGACCTCGGGCATCGGCACGTCCGGAGTTACATCCGGCGTCGGGGTCTCATCCGGCTCGAACTCGTCGGGCTCGGGCTCCGAGGTACCGGCCAGCGTCTTCTTCTTCGGCTTGCGGCCCTTGAAGACACGTCGCTTCGAAAGGCGGCTCTTGACGTCCTCGATCGCCGAGAGACCGTCGTAGGCGAAGCCGAGTGCGTCGTCTGCGATGAACACCATCTCTTCGCCATCGAGGTGCATGGCGAACTGGTTCGAATAGAGGCGATTGATCTCGACCGTGTCGAGACGCCATTCGCCGAAGTCCTCCCCTCCGGATTCGAGCGACAGAAAGACATCTTCGAGCTCCAGGTCGATGGGAATCCCCTCGCCTGGATCATTCGGAAGTCGAAGACGTCCCTTGAACAACACCTGTACTCACCAGCTTCGTTGTCGAGTGCTACAGCTGTGACGGCCCCCCGGCCCGATCAAGCGCGTGAGCGAGATCCCCTACCTGCTGCCCTCGAATGTCACTGTAGGCCAAAAGCTGCACGAAGACTCCTTCGACGCCCAAACAGCGCCGGTGTAGCGATTTGTGGTCAGTCCTCGAACTCGGTGATCGGCGGGCAGGTACAGATCAGGTGCCTGTCGCCGGCGGCACCGTCGACACGGCCGACCGGCGGGAAGTAGTCCTTGGTCTCGAGGTCCTCGGTCGGGAATGCGCCGACAGACGGCGGATACGGGTGGTTCCAGTCGTCGTTCAACAGCATCGCCGCCGTATGCGGCGCGTTCACGAGCGGATTGTCGTCTGCAGGCCACTCGCCGGACTCCACCCGGGCGATCTCCTTCCGGATCGAGATCATCGCCTCGCAGAACCGCTCCAGCTCGACCAGCGGCTCGGACTCGGTCGGTTCGATCATGAGCGTGCCGGCGACCGGGAAGCTCAGCGTGGGCGCATGGAAGACGTGGTCGGCGAGTCGCTTGGCGATGTCTTCTGCGCTGATACCGGTGTCGTGGGTGATTTCCCGAATGTCGATGATGCACTCGTGGGCCACCCGGCCCCCGGCGCCGGTGTAGAGGATCGGGTAATGCGGACCGAGGCGGGACGCAACGTGATTCGCCTCGAGCACTGCGACCTGGGTGGCTGCCGTAAGTCCGTCGGCGCCCATCATCGCGATGTAGGCCCACGGGATCGGCAAGATCCCGGCACTTCCGTACCTGGCGGCACTCACCGGCCCGACGGGCGAGTCGTCGGCCAGTGGATCACCCGGCAGGAAAGGGGCCAGGTGTGCTCTCACGCCGATCGGACCGACGCCCGGCCCTCCCCCACCGTGGGGAATGGTGAAGGTCTTGTGCAGATTCAGATGCGAGACGTCGGCGCCGAACGCACCCGGCTTGGCCACACCGACGAGCGCGTTGAGATTCGCTCCATCGACGTACACCTGCCCTCCCACGGCATGAACTGCGTCGCAGATGTCGGTGATGGCCTCCTCGAAGACACCATGAGTCGATGGGTAGGTCACCATGAGCGCCGAGACCCGCGTCGAGAACTCGGCCAGCTTGGCGTTCAAATCGTCGAGGTCGACGTTCCCGTGGTCATCGCATGCGACGACCTTCACGGTCATGCCGGCCATGACCGCAGAAGCGGCGTTCGTGCCGTGCGCCGAAGACGGGATGAGGCAGATGTCTCGATCGCCTTCGCCACGGGACCGGTGATAGGCGCGAATCGCCAGCAATCCGGCGAATTCACCTTGTGAACCCGCGTTCGGCTGGAGCGACACGGCGTCATAGCCGGTGATCTCCGAAAGCCAGGCCTCCAGCTCACCGATCATCTCGAGATATCCGGTGGCCTGATGCTCGGGGGCATATGGGTGGATCGAGGAGAACTCGGGCCACGTGATGGGGATCATCGACGTGGTGGAGTTGAGCTTCATCGTGCACGATCCGAGAGGGATCATCGTGCGATCGAGCGCCAGATCCTTGTCCGCCAGCGTCCTGAGATAGCGGAGCATCTGGGTCTCCGACCGGTGGGCGGTGAAGATCGGGTGGGTCAGGTACGTGGTTTGACGCACCAGGTGCTCCGGGATCCCGTCGCCCCCCTCGTCGACGAGTTCGGCCTCGAAGACCTCGAGAAGGCGGGCGAGCGTCGCGACGTCGGTCAGTTCGTCCAGACTGACACCCAATCGGTCCTGGTCCACCCGACGGAGGTTGAGACCGGCGGCCTCGGCGCGGTCGGCATACTGCTCGGCCATCCCCGTGACCTCGACGGTGAGGGTGTCGAAGTACGTGTCGTTCTCGACGCCGATCCCCGCCGCGCGCAGCGACGCAGCAAGGCGCCCGGTCAGATCATGAACCCGCTCGGCGATCGCCAGCAGCCCGTCCGGCCCGTGCCAGCACGCATACATCGAGGCGATGACCGCCAAGAGCGCTTGGGCGGTGCAGACATTGGAGGTTGCCTTGTCCCTCCTGATGTGCTGTTCGCGGGTCTGGAGGGCGAGTCGATACGCGGGCCGCCCGCTCGGGTCGGTGGACACGCCGACGAGCCTTCCGGGCAGCGCGCGCACATGGTCCTCGGTCGTTGCGATGAAGGCCGCGTGCGGGCCGCCGAAACCCATCGGGACACCGAAGCGCTGCGCCGATCCCACTGCGATCGACGCTCCGAGCCGGCCCGGTGACTCGAGCATCGTGAGCGCGAAGAGATCCGTGGCAACGACGACCAGGGCGCCGGCGTCGGTGGCTCGATTGCACACGGACCGCAGGTCGGGAATCGCACCGGTCGTGTCCGGGTACTGGATCAGGCAGCCACTGACATCAGAGGGTTCCATCTCGCCGATCGGGCCGACGATCATCTCGATGCCGATCGGCTGCGCTCTCGTGGCCATGACCGAGATCGTCTGAGGGTGGGTGCGCTCGTCCACGAAGAACTTCGGTCGCTTTCCCCGGTGGATCCGATTCGTCATCGCCATCGCCTCTGCTGCGGCGGTCGCCTCGTCCAGCAATGAGGCGTTGGCGACCTCGAGGCCGGTGAGATCCGAGACCATCGTCTGAAAGTTGAGCAGCGCCTCGAGGCGACCCTGTGAGATCTCGGCCTGATAGGGGGTGTAGGCCGTGTACCAGGCCGGATTCTCCAGGATGTTGCGTTGGATGACCGGAGGAGTGATCGTGCCGTAGTAGCCCTGACCGATGAGTGAGGTCAGCACCGTGTTCTTGTCCGCGAACTCCCGGAGACGTTCGATGGCCTCGGGCTCACTCAACGCATTCGGCAGGTCGAGCGGACTGGTGGTACGGATACGGGCGGGCACCGTCTCGGAGATGAGGTCCTCGAGGCCAGCACTTCCGATCTCGGCGAGCATCTTCGAGATCTCGGCGGGGCGGGGGCCGATGTGCCGATCGACGAATCGGGTGGCTACTGGTTCAGACATGGCGACTCCTGGTTGCGGTCCCCACGCTGTCCCTCGGTCCAGCGTTGCCTCCCCCGACGGTCCAGTTGCCTGAGAGTTTCCGGGGATGGTTGCCCCTTCGGCGCCCCACTCGAAGTGGGGACTCTCCCGACGGTTTCGAAAGCCCTCCCAGCCTACCTCACGGGTTTGCTGGTTTCCGCGCCCGGGCGCCGAGCCGATCGGGGTGACTGACCCGGATGGTCGACGGGAAATAGTCCCCCGTGGTGCTTGCACTCCGCAACTACCGGTGCGATCATCCCGGCGGCGTCGGGAACCCCCCATCCCGACGCAGGGGACGGGTATCGGCAGCTTCCCTGAGTTGCGCCAGACTTCACCCGTCCGCCCTCCACACGAGGGCCGAAACGGAGTTCCGGACCCCCCTTCCCGGAACTCCGTTCTCGTTCCGCGTTTCGGGTCCCAGGCAGGTCCATCCCGCATGTCGCACACGTCGGTCCGGCGGGCGGGGTGAGACGACTCAGAGAAGACACTCCACCCTCCGGGGGTGCCGGCCGGATCGGGGCGCGTTTCCGAGTGGTCGGTCCGTCTAGAGACAGGTCCGCGCCGAGGATCACTCGGAGCGGGACGAGAGGGCGATGATCATCACCGGGACCTGGGAATTCTCGATCATGTACGAGACCCTGTGCCCGAAGAACGGTCGGTCGGACAGCGGGCGACTGGCAGTTCCGAAGATGGCCAGGTCGACCCCTCGGGTGTTGGCGAAGTCGACGATCTCGCCTTCTGCGTTGGGGGCAACCCGCACGTCGGTCTCGACGACCACGCCGAGTCGTTCCCCAAACGCAGCAGCCGCCCCAACCATCTCGAGCCCGGTCTTGACCGCGTTTTCGACGGCGGGGTTCGCCTCGAGCATCATCCCCTGCCCCTCCGGTCGGTTCACGACATGGATCGCAGAGGCCCGACCTCCGCTCATCCGGGCGATCGAATATGCCAACTCCTCGGCCGCGCGAGATGCACGGGTCGCAACCACGGGGACGAGGACGTGCCGAGGAAGCTCGGCCGGCACCTCTCCCGCGGCTGCCGGAAAGCGGACGACCACCGTCGGCAGATCGACCGATGCCAGCACTCGATCCACGACGTTCGAGAACACGCCACTGTCCGACTCGGACTCGGATGCGCCGATCACGATGAGGTCGTATCCCAGCCGTGACTCCTTGGCGATTGCGTCGGCGGGGTCGACCGCGGTCTTCTGTATCAGCCGGTGCTTCACGCCCGAGAGCACTCCGAGCACGTCGCTCGGATTCGAGGAACCGCCACGGGTCCGGCGACCGAACCGACCACCTCGGACGTCGACCGCGAGCACGGTGATCTCGGGCTCGTGCAACACCGAAGCCATCAGCTGTGCTGCGTACCGGCTGCTGTCGCCGCCCCTTGTCGGGATCAGCACCCGCTTCGAGCCCAGAATCTCCGAGGCCGCGAGCAGCTCTTCGCGATCGAGCCTCCGCCGTTCGTCCTCCGGGACGTCCCAGCCGCGGACGACGAGCTTCAGCAACTGTGGGGCCAGGACGCTGGTCACGATCGCCACGAGCACGATCACCGTGTACCCGGTCTCGGACAGAACGCCGAGGTTCAATCCGACGATCGCGACGACGATGCCCATCGCCCCGAGTGCCGAAAGGCCCGACCCGAGCGCCAGAGCCTCTCTTCCCCGCACGCCGGCGAGCCGGCCGCCGATCACGGTTCCGATCACCTTGGCGATCACGGCGACCGCAGTCAGCCCGATCGTCCAGCCGATGGCCGTCCAGCTTCGCAGCAGCCCGATGTCGACTCGGAGTCCGCTGAACGCGAAGAAGATCGGAGCGAAGATCGCCGCCGTGGTGGTCTCGAGCACCTGCTCGACCTGGGGAAGCTGGTGGCGAAGGGTGGCCAGCAGGATGCCGACGATGAAGGCTCCGAGGATCGCCTCGAGACGCAGGAATTGCGTGATCACGCCGCCGGTCAGCGCCGCCACCAGGCTGATCGTGAGCGCCGCGGTGACAGACGACCCCTGAGCCATGACCCGTCGCATGAGCCAGTCGAGTCCCCAGCGACCAACGGTGAGGAGAAGCGCCAGGAACACGACGAGACCGCCGAACGACTGCGCGAGCAGCACGAGGTCGAACCCGTCCTGGGCGATCCCCGAAAGGGCAGCGAGGAGCAGCCAGCCGACCGCATCCATCGTCATGCCTGCAGCGAGCGTGATCTGGCCGAAGTTTCGTCTGAGGTAACCGAGCTCCTGGAGGATCTTCGCCACCACGGGCAGGGCAGAGACCGACAACGACAGGGCCAGGAATCCGGCGAACACACCCGTCGTGAAGCCCTCGCCGATGAACGAGTCGGGGACTGCGAAGGCGAGCGCGCTCACCACCGCCAACGGAGTCAGCAACGCACCGGCAGAGACCGACAGCGCGGCGGTGCGGAAGCGGGAGATGATCGCCAGATCGGTCTCGAACCCGATCACGACGAGCAGCATGATCACACCCAGCCATGAGAGACCGAAGATCACCGACGTGACGACCTCTTCACCGAACACCCAGTCGAATGCCCGGGGGGCGACTCGCCCGAACAGCGACGGGCCGAGCAGTACACCGGCCAGCAACTCGCCGACGACGGACGGCTGCCCAAGCCGTTTCACGAGCCCGCCGAGCAGTCTGGCGACCCCGATCAGCAACGAGAGCTGAATGAGGAACACCAGCACCTCGTGTTCGCTCAGAGGGGCGGCTTCGCCGATCGCAAAGATCACGGCCGGAACGTTAGGCGTTCGATGTCAGATGACCGATGACAGATGAGAGATGACAGATCTCTCGGCAGCCGAACGCTGGACGGCGCGGGCGCTTCATCATCAGCTCGAGACACGTGCGGCCTCCCCGGCCAACCGGCGCCTGCAACGGACTCGCGATTCAGGGCGGAGCCGTCACTCACAGGCCCATCAGTCGGTCGGCATCACACGTTGAACCGGAACAGGACGACGTCGCCGTCGGCCATGGTGTAGTCCTTGCCTTCGATGCGGATCTTTCCCGCCGCGCGCATCGCCGCCTCCGACCCATACCGCTCCAGATCATCGATCCGGTAGACCTCCGCTCGAATGAAGCCACGCTCGAAATCGGTGTGGATCACACCCGCTGCCTCGGGAGCCTTGATACCCGACTTCATCGTCCACGCCCTGATCTCCTTCGGACCGGCGGTCAGGAACGTCTCAAGGCCGAGTAGCGAATAAGCGGCCCTTGCGAGTTTGGCGAGCCCCGGTTCGTCGAGCCCGAGGTCGGCGAGGAACGTCGCCTGGTCGTCGGAGTCGAGCAGAGCGATCTCGGCTTCGATCTCCGCACAGATGACGACCATACCGGCACCATCCTGTCTCGCTCGCTCCTCGACGACGGCCGTGAACTCGTTGCCCGTCAGACCGCTCTCGTCGACGTTCGCCACGTACAACTCGGGCTTGTAGGTGATCAGCTGAGCCTGTTTCAGAATGGCGGCTTCGTCGGCGCCGACCTTCATCGAACGTGCGGGCTGTCCATCACCGAGGTGTGCCACGACGCGCTCGAAGAGCGCAAGTTCGACAGCAGCACCCTTGTCTCCGGTCCGCACCGAGCGTGCCAGCCGATCCAGGCGCTTCTCGGCGACTGCGAGGTCGGCGAGCACCAGCTCCAACTCGATCGTGTCGATGTCACGACTCGGGTCGACCGAGCCCTCGACATGGGTGATGTCGGACGACTCGAAACAGCGCACCACATGGAGGATGGCATCGACCGAGCGGATGTGACCGAGGAACTGATTGCCGAGCCCCTCCCCCTCCGAGGCGCCCTTCACCAGTCCCGCGATGTCGAGGATCTCGACGGCCGCAGGAACGACCTTCTGGGTGGGGATCACCGCTTCGATCCTGGCGAGGCGCTCGTCGGGTACGGGTACGACGCCCACGTTCGGCTCGATGGTCGCAAATGGGTAATTGGCAGCTTCCGCACCGGCCGCGGTGAGAGCATTGAAGAGCGTGGACTTGCCCACGTTGGGCAGGCCCACGATGCCAGCCTGCACGGCCATGGTCGATCGACTCCGGAATTCGGGAAATGCTCGGAACCCGAGCCGGACTCAGGTTAACCGCGGGAGTCGGGTGTTCCCCACGCAGTGGGAAAGGTCCCCGCCGACCAGATGTTCCCCACGCAGTGGGAAAGGTCCCCGCCGACCAGATGTTCCCCACGCAGTGGGGAAAGGTCCCTGCCGCCGAGGAACGAGGCGGGAGGTAAGGGGCCAACTCCCGCGAAGTCCTGCACGCGTCTGCACGGCGCGTTGGAGGGGACCCCCTACCCTTGAGGCTCGTTCCTCGCCTCTCGGGTCCCTTCCCCCAGCAAGCTGGGGGAGACCTGCCCCGCTCAGCGAGCTGGGGGACATCTGCGGGCATACAATCGCTTCATGCGAGTTGCGGTCATCGGTGCAGGGTCTTGGGGAACGACGGTTGCGGCATTGGCGGCACGAGCCAATCCAACGACCCTGTGGGCGAGACGGCCGGAGCTCGCCTCGATGATCAACACCGAGGCGGTCAACGCCGACTACCTGCCCGGCCACCGACTCCCCTACGGCCTACGAGCGACGTCCGATCTGAACGACTGCATCGACGGCGTCGATGCAGTCGTGATGGGTGTGCCGTCGCACGGGTACCGTGTGGTCATTCAGCAACTGAACGAGTCGCTCCCGACGTCGACGCCGATCCTCTCGCTGACGAAGGGCATCGAACAGGGAACGACGATGCGCATGACCGAGGTGATCGCCGAAGTCGCCCCCGATCACGATCGCAGTGTGATCGGCGTGCTCACCGGCCCGAACCTGGCGAAAGAAGTCATCGCCGGCCAACCGGCGGCAGCGGTCGTCGCGATGGAAGACGAAGACGTTGCAGCCAGGCTCCAGTCCGTCTTCATGGATCCGACCTTTCGGGTCTACACCAACACCGACGTCGTCGGTTGTGAGCTGGCAGGCGCGCTCAAGAACGTGATGGCGATCGCCGCAGGCATGGCCAAGGGCCTCGGGTTCGGCCAGAACACCCTGGCCATGCTGATCACACGAGCACTCGCCGAGATCACTCGACTGGGGGTGAAGCTGGGAGGCCGTCCCGAGACGTTTGCCGGCCTCGCCGGCATGGGAGACCTGATCGCCACGTGCCAATCCGATCAGAGCCGCAACAATCGTGTCGGGATGGGACTCGCGGTCGGCAAGAAGACCCAGGAGATCATCGACGAGATGAAGATGGTGGCGGAGGGCGTCAAGAGCGTCGGTCCGATCCTCGAT
>Ga0224512_10001739_pt1 | contig 20619 bp, 14 predicted proteins | sample SF_May12_sed_USG_4_FD_169103 | JGI IMG/M metagenome (GOLD analysis project Ga0224512, IMG submission 169103) | Sediment microbial communities from San Francisco Bay, California, United States - SF_May12_sed_USGS_13 | ecosystem: Environmental > Aquatic > Marine > Sediment | place: USA... | reverse complement strand
TAATACCGATATGGCCGGACGTATTCCCCAGGACTTCATTGACGATCTGATTGCACGGGCGGACATCGTCGAGGTCATCGGCCGCCGCGTCCAGCTCAAGAAAGCCGGGCGTGAGTTCAAGGCGCGATGCCCGTTTCACGACGAGAAGTCCCCGTCGTTCACCGTGAGTCCCAGCAAGGGTTTTTATCACTGCTTCGGCTGCGGCGCACACGGCACGGCCATCGGTTTTCTGATGGAATACGATCACATGAGTTTCGTCGAGGCAATCGAGAATCTCGCGCAGATGATTGGCGTCGACGTGCCGAGAGACGAAAGTGATCGCCCTGCCCGCCGCTATGACGAGTTGTTTTCGCTGACTGCCAACGTGGAGCGACTGTGGCAAACCTGTCTGCGCGAGCACCCCGAAGCTGTCGATTATCTCAAACGGCGAGGCATCGATAGCTCGACGGCGCGTCGATTCGGAATCGGCTACGCGCCTGACAGCTGGAGTCACGTGCTCGACAAGTTCGGCACGTCCAATGAGGCGATCGAGCGCATGCTCGCGACAGGATTGATCATACGCAAAGACAATGGCCGGCATTACGACCGCTTTCGTGGCCGCCTGATGTTCCCGATTCGAGACGCCCGTGGCCGTGCGATCGGCTTTGGCGGCCGGACGCTCGGCGATGGCGACCCAAAGTATCTGAATTCCCCCGAGACTGTGCTATTTCACAAAGGGCGTGAACTGTACGGGCTTTACGAAGCACGCCAGGCGCTGCGGCAGATCGAGCGACTACTGGTCGTCGAGGGCTACATGGATGTCGTCGCGCTCGCGCGCCACGGAATTGACTTCGCGGTCGCGACACTTGGGACGGCGACGACGAGCGAGCATCTTAACCGCCTGTTCCGGCTGACCGACGATGTGCTGTTTTGTTTTGACGGCGATCGCGCCGGCAGGGCAGCGGCCTGGCGTGCGCTCGAGACTGCGCTGCCGCAAATTCGTGAAGGGCGACAGGTTCGATTCGTGTTTCTGCCGGAAGGCCACGACCCTGATTCCTATGTCAACGAACACGGTGCCGAGGCGTTTGTCCGACTGCTCGACGAGGGCATGGCATTGTCAGACTTTCTCATCGGCGAGCTTTCGGCCCAGGTGGACATGACGACGGTAGACGGACGGGCGCGGCTGGCAGAACTCGCTAGACCGCTGATCGAAAAGATCCCGGCCGGCGTTTATCGCGAACTACTCATCGACAGTCTCGCCGACGCCGTCGGCTTGGCGGCTGCCAAGCTCGAGCAGATGCTCGGCGCGGCGCGTACCACTGGCGGCGACGCGGACGGGGGCCTGGTGAAGCGTCAAAAGCGCAGCTCGGCCGCCGCGGGCAAGCCATCGATTGTGCGTCGGGCTATTACGGTGCTGCTGAATTACCCGCATGCCGGCCGCACGCTCGACGTCGAAAAACTCGACGGCGTCAGTCGTCCGGGCACCGAATTGCTGCACGATCTGATTGCAATGGTGCAGGCGGAACCCCATATCACGACTGCGGGCCTGCTCGAACGCTGGCGCAATGCTGCCGAAGGCCGTCACCTGGGCAAGCTCGCCGCCGTCGAGCTGCCCTCGGAGGACGAGTTCGACGCGGCGGCCGAGCTGGCGGCTTGCCTCGATCAGCTGGAGGCTGCCGGACGTCGTGACCGTGTAGACTTTTTGATTGAAAAACAAAGACTTACTTCTCTCAGCGCCGAGGAGAAAGCCGAACTCAGACAGCTCGGCGAACCACGTCGGATCGGGACGAATTTCTAGATCAGACTTTGTCTAATATCGTATACTTGGCGGTTTGTATTTTTAACATGGAGGCTTCCCCCTCTTGAGCGAGAAACGTTCAGTGATTAGCGGCAATAAACAAGCCCGGCAACTCAAAAGACTCATTGCTCGCGGCAAGGAGCAGGGCTATCTGACCTACACGGAGGTCAATGATCATTTGCCGAGCGGAATTGTCGATCCCGAACAGATCGAGGACATCGTTAACATGATCAACGACATGGGCATTACGGTGCACGAGAAAGCACCGGACGCCGAATCGTTGGTGCTATCGGATTCGGCCGTGTCGAACGACGACGATGCTGCGGAGGAAGCCGAAGCCGCGCTGGCCAGCGTCGATGCCGAGTTTGGCCGCACGACCGATCCGGTGCGCATGTACATGCGCGAGATGGGGACCGTGGAGCTGCTGACGCGTCAGGGTGAGATCGAAATCGCAAAGCGCATCGAAGACGGCCTCAATCAGGTCAAATATCACATGGCGCACTTTCCGCCGACGATTGACGCGCTGCTCGAAGTCGCGGATTCTGTCGCGGCCGGTGATACCCGTATGCAGGATTTCGTCGTCGGCTTTATCGATCCGAACGAGCCTGACGAGATCAAACCTCCCGCCGCAAAGGCTGACGATGACGATGAAGAGGAAGTGATCGATACCGGCCCCGATCCTGACGAGGTCAATGCGCGAATCAAGACGATTCGGCGAATGCACAAGCGCGTTTCGACGAGCATCGACAAATACGGCCTCAAGGATAAGAAGACGGTTAACGCGCACGCAGCTCTTGCCGACCAGCTAATGGAACTCAAGCTGGCGCCAAAGCTCTTCGATCTGCTCGTTCGAAATCTGCGCAGCGTGGTTGCCGTAGTCCGCAGCCAGGAGCGTCTCGTCATGCGCATCTGCGTCCGGGACGCCGGTATGCCGCGCAAGGATTTCCTTGCGAGCTTTCCGAAGAGCGAGACCAATCTTACCTGGATTCAAAAACACATTCGGGCCAAGCGTAAGCACTCGTCTACGCTCGCGAAGCTCAAGGATGACATTCTTCGTGCGCAGCGCAAGCTGATTGCCATTGAAAATGAGACGACGCTGACGATTTCAGAGATCAAGGAAATCAACCGGCAGATGTCAATTGGCGAAGCCAAAGCACGGCGGGCGAAAAAGGAAATGGTCGAAGCGAACCTGCGACTCGTGATTTCTATCGCAAAGAAATACACGAATCGTGGTCTGCAGTTTCTCGATCTGATTCAGGAAGGCAATATCGGCCTCATGAAGGCCGTCGACAAGTTCGAGTACCGTCGCGGCTACAAATTCTCGACGTACGCAACCTGGTGGATTCGCCAGGCGATCACTCGATCGATTGCCGACCAGGCACGCACCATTCGTATCCCGGTGCACATGATCGAGACGATCAACAAGCTCAACCGCATCTCGAGACAGATGCTGCAGGAAATGGGTCGCGAGCCGCTGCCGGATGAACTTGCCGAGCGAATGGATATGCCCGAAGACAAGGTTCGCAAGGTACTGAAGATCGCGAAAGAGCCGATATCGATGGAAACACCGATCGGCGACGACGAAGACTCGCATTTGGGCGACTTCATCGAGGATCAGACCGTGCATTCGCCCGTGGACTCTGCAACGTCGCAGGGCCTCAGGGAAACGACGCATTCAGTGCTCGCGGGTCTTACCCCTCGCGAGGCCAAAGTGCTGCGCATGCGCTTCGGCATCGACATGAATACCGATCACACACTCGAAGAAGTTGGCAAGCAATTCGACGTGACGCGTGAACGCATACGGCAGATTGAGGCCAAAGCACTCAGAAAATTGCGTCACCCGACGCGCTCGGATCAGCTCAGAAGCTTCCTGATCGAGGATTGACACAAGCGGCAGAAGATCCGGCCCGGAAGGAGCGGCCTCAGCCGCGTTCGGCAAGATGTACATTGGGCCTGTAGCTCAGTTGGTTAGAGCAGAAGACTCATAATCTTTTGGTCCCAGGTTCGAGTCCTGGCGGGCCCACCAATCGCCGTCGCGTTATTCGACGGTGCACGAAGCGCGCCCTGCGTATGTCGTCTTCGTAGGGAACGCTCTGTACGCCGGCGGCATGACCACAGCAAGGCTTTGGGGTGCACTTCGTGCACCCATACAATAGCAACACGCGCCCGTAGCTCAGTTGGATAGAGTACCTGGCTTCGAACCAGGTGGTCGGGAGTTCGAATCTCTCCGGGCGCGCCATTTTTTCGAAGTTAAATCAAGCAGTTAGTGCGTCAGGCGCTAGCTGCTTTTTTCTTTAACACCACCAGTGCGGGACTTTTGCGTGACCCCTCTCCGACGACCTGGTTCGCAGCCTCAATAAGGTTGCCCAATTCGGCCGCTGAGTAGTGGCTCGTGATGCGTCCTGACCGGTGTCCGAGCAAGTCCTGCCGATCCTCGAATGACACGCCCGCAGCTCGGAGTCGTCGACCAAAGGTGTGTTTCAGGTCGTGGACTCTCACCTGCAACAATCCGGCCTTTCTTCTGGCGGTTCGCCAGCCCGAATTGTTCATCTTTCTCAGGCGCCTGCCACAGTAAGTAAAGACGTGCATTCGGTTCTGACCGCGGATGCTCTCAACAATCGATCTTGCCACTTTGTTGAGAACTACCAATCGTTCTTCGCCGTTCTTTACCCGCTCCTCCGGGATCAGGAATACCGACGTCTCAAGCTCCGGTACTTCGATCTCCCAATCCCAGCGAAGACTGCAGACTTCTTGCTCGCGACAACCGGTGTTCACTTTAAAAAGAGCCATTCTGGCCAAGTGATCTGGCAGCTCTTTGAAAAGTCTCGTCTGCTCATCCCAGGACAGCGGATAGGGCTGACGCGCATCGGTTACTTTGAGTAGCTTGATCTTTGGTGATTGCGCCAGCCAAGTCAGGCCAGTGTCATCCAGCCATTCCGAAGCAGCGAGATTCAAAATGTGCCGGACCACGCCCAATGCCAAATTGATGGACTTGGTCTTGATACCGGCTTTCTGGCGCATTTCGATGAACGGCTGCAGTGTCCCGATGTGAACCGCGCGAAGCTCCAGATTGCCGATGAAAGTGTCGAGCTGCTTTAGGTGCAGCACCTCATCCGCAATGCGTCGCTTGTGCTTGTTCTCGTTCAGGTACTTTGTTGCCGCCTGTCGAAAAGTACGCCTTGGTCGCTCTCCATAGATCAGCGCCTTGCGTGTCTCTTCGATTCTTTTGGCTAAGTAATCCTCCGCTTTTTCGAGGCGGTGCTCGCCAGTGCTTTCGCAAAGGCGTCGACCTCGGATAGTTTTATCGATGTGCCAGATTCCGCCTCGATTAACGAGGCCTGGCGTTCTTCTACGTCCCATGGCTTTCTCCTGTCTGCCGCGGGACGCCCGTTGCGAGAGACATAGTCTGCCACCCAGGCGTCGAGTTCAAGTCGGTCGAAGGCAATGCCCTGTCGACCGATCGGGATGGTGGTTAAGTACGGGCGCACCTCGGTGTTGAAGCGGTTGCGATCCATGCCGAGATATAAAGGCGTGTCCCGCAGTCGGATGATGCGCGGCAGCAACGCTGCCGCTCTTACGGCTGCAAGGGGTTCGTAGTCCGACATTAGCGATCCCTCCCACGCGCCGATGGTGCCGGTTCGAGAATGGGCCGCCCGGCCTTGAGCGGTCCGCGTACGCCGCTTGGCCGGACCCAAGGGCCGTCCAATCGCTCGACCCAGCCGTCGTGTTCCAGGCTGATGATCAACAGACGCACCGTCAGCCAGTGTCGGTAGCGCGTGCCGTTTGAGAATTGCCCGGTTCGCTCCGCCAGATACCAGCGCAGATGCTTCAGCCGCCATTGGTCAGGACCGACATGCCAGCGGTGCCAGATGCTCATTGCAATGTGCCCGGCACGCACCAGGTGGTGGCGAACTGTGCCGCGACGCGACCCAGGCAAACGTTTGGTCAACAGCGCTTTGGCCTGGCGTGCCGCCGCCCATTGATTGGCCGCTCGGTTCATCGGGCACCGCCAATGTAGGCTGCGACGACATCGCTGCGTGCATGCCCCAGTTCCTGGGCGATGGTGTTTCGTGCAGTTCTATCGGCGCCGCGATCGGCCAACCGTTGCCCGGCGATAACCGGTGCAACGGATCCGGTCAGGGCTCGATAGCGCTCGCAGGCGTAAGCAGCACGAAGGTCGTGCAGCTTTCTTAATCTGTAGTCGTCTCGAACCGCCGCCCAGACATGATGCACGCGTGTGTTCCACTGCCGCCAGGTGAGGTCGGTGGGAATCAGATTTCGACTTGTGCCTTGCGCTTTCGCGGCCCTAATTAGGCAGCCGATGGTTATTTTCGTGACCGGCACCCAGCGATCCACGCTATGACCGCGACCGCCCTTGGTGCCGGCAGTGATATTGACGGCCCTGTTTTTCATCGCTTGACGCAATGCCGCCCTGGCATCGAGCATCGACGCCTCGCGAAGACGAAGGCCCAACTCACGAGCGAGTTCGACCACTGACGCAATGCGCTCGTGGCCGTTCTGTCGGAGCTGATACGTACACTGGCGCACCGCCTGTCGGTCGAGACCGGCCGGTGGTTGGGTTCGTACGTGGGTCCGATTGCCGACGATGGCAGCTGGCGCAACCCGAATGCGCCGATCGCCGCGCAGCGATTCCAGTACGACATTGACGCTCGAGAGCAGATTCTGCGCGTAAGACACGGACATGGATTTCTTGGTCACTTTGTCCGCCAAACCCATTCCGTACGCATTCACCATACTTCGATCGACCCTTCGCGCGTCGCGAATGCCGCGCTCACTTCGACACCATGTAACAAATTGTCGCCAGCGCTCGGTGTGGCCCGCGACGGTTCCGTACCGACCATTGCCATAGCGTTCTCTCAGCGCTTGCTTGCCGGCCCAGTCCATCTGCTTGCCGTAGCCAAAATTACGGCGTCCTGTAGTCTTCATCATCGTTCCGTACTCCCTCGGTTTCCTGTTGCTGTTGAGTGATAAACCGCGTTTGGCTGGCGGTCACAGCGCGAGTGCCTCGTTGTGAGGCTGGTGCAGCGCGATGCGCTGACTATTAAAACGCCCTGGACATCACACCCCGGAACGACCCAAAAGGGCCGCGGAATCGGGTGCGGGCTGCGCCAGTCAGTCCGTCGACTGGCCGCCGGTCAGGGCGTTTTGACGGCTATGACATCGTGCCTCGGCACGGTCAAAGCCTGTTGGGACGCAGACTTGCGCCAGTTTCAAGAGGCCCGTCTCTGTGCGGCCCCAGGGCGCGCTCACAAAGACGGGCGTGGTTGACTGCATCAAGATGTCGGTCCGTACAATTGCTGCGTCACGCATCCGGCATGACGGTGGCAACGACGGCTTAACGACGGTTGCAGTGCCTAAGAGTTGCACCAGGTGCTGGCGCCAAAGGCCAGGAGGTTGATGCAACGGCTGCCGATCGAGAGTGATACAGACAGCTTGTAGTCGAAGAGGAGATCGACGGCTTTCACCGCGGCGCTAGACCTGTGATCCCTGTTAGCGTTGGGTGCTCTAATAGATCAGAGCGGGTGTCGTTGATAGTCCGCAACGACGACGGTGTTGATACCGATACGCTACGTCGCTCTTAGTCGAATGACAAGCGGAAAGTGGGGCAAACTTTCTGCCCCCGTTTCTGCTTGATTTCTGGACGACTGGATGGGCTGCGCCATCAGTTTTTTGGTCTCGGTTTGGCGTTTGTAAACCTGCATAAATTGCCCCGTTCTGCAGGTGCTGTGTGCGCCAAAAGTATGATATTATCATACGCACAAATCACCACCTGGAGACGCCCTGTGCCCATGCAACGCAAGACAATCACGATTACGGACCAGCAGGAAACCTGGGTCAAGTCGGTCATTGAATCGGGCGACTATGGCAACGACAGTGAATATTTTCGTGATCTGATTCGTCGCGACCAGGCGCGACGTTCGCTCGAATCTGAATTACGCCGAATGCTGGAGGAGGCCGAAGCCGGCGGTTTTAGCGATCGGACTGCGATGGAAATCTGGGCGGCTGCTGAAGCACGGCACAAAGCCCAGCATGGCTAATTACCGCCTGCTTCGAGCGGCGGAAAACGATCTTGGAGAGATCGCGGACTACACCGTCGCAAAACACGGTGTACAACAGGCGAGGGTCTATCGTGATGGTCTGTTTAAATCGTTTGATGCCATCGCCGAGCATCCTGAGATCGGTACAGATCAGAGCCATATAATTCCCGAATTGCGCCGCTTCGTTCACGAGTCGCACGCGATCTACTATCGTATCGCCGAAAACCAAATCGTCGTGATGCGGCTGCTTGGACCTGGCCAGGATCCGTTGTCGCAACTGCAACGCACCGGCGAACCTTAGCTGGCCGCAGATTCGATAGACCTCATTTCCGAAAACGAAAGCGTTCCTCAAGAATCGATCGCGAAGGTTCGATCGCTTGCCCCGAAGAATTCACGCAGGCATCAGCGAATTGCCAACACCCGCGCGGCTAATGATCTGGATAGTTGCAAGGTTGTCTCGATATCGAATCCTTTGGCTTCGAAATTGGTGGTCGGGACATCAAATATCTCCGCGCGCGACACCGATTCAACTGTAAATCAAGCCGTTAGTGTATTACACAAGAGTCCTGACTTTGTACCGACGTCGCCGAGCTAACGCTCGAAACTCAATGTATAGACCCGCCACATCTGAATCTAATTGACTTCATTTGCCATCAGCGGCAAGCTTGTGCTATCTCTTTACGTGTGGGGTTTCGTCTAGACCGTGAAATCCTTGTTGTCGGGCGATTCGCCAGACCGTCTAGCATTGATCGAGATTGCATCCGCGAAGGCTGCCAAAATGCTCACCTTCGCTACGCTCTCGGTGACAATTTTGGCAGCCTTCGCGTCTGTCTTGGGTAAAGAGATACTCTAAGTGCTTCCTGCACTCCAACCCTTCTTCAACTCGATCGATACGACGTCATTGGCTGTGCGGCATTTCGACGGATTTGTATTTCTTTGCGGTGGGTTTGTGGCAAGTGTCGCAGAACAACCCGTGTCAGTACGGGACGTCATCTATCGAGACATTCTGGAAAAGGAAGCCGATCTAGCGGAGAGAGTTTATCAGGCCGAAGATGTGAACGAGTGGTACGGTGAAGACGGATATTCGGATCTAATTTCTTTCGAGAATGATGTTGCACATCTTGCAGATTCCATCGTTATTTTTGTCGAGAGCCCGGGCTCGATCGCAGAGTTAGGGGCATTTTGCCAACTAGAAGATTTGCGCGAGAAGCTCCTGGTCTTCGTAGAGAGAAGCCATCTAAGGAAGGAATCGTTTATCAAAAAAGGACCCCTAAAAGTAGTCGAAAACATTGATGAAAACAGCATAAGTAGCTACCCGTGGGGATACCGTGCTGATGGTGACGGCAACTCTGTTTTGGATCTACAAACAATTCGACCGCACCAAGTCCCGATTCTGGAGGATATCAAGAATCATCTTGATTCAAGGAACCACGCTCGCATTTTTGATTCCTCAAACCCAAGACACATAATGCTTCTAGTGTCAGACTTCGTCGACGAATTTCTCGCTGTGCAGCTACGTGAATTAAATGAATTACTCGACGAATTTGGTGCAGGTCAAGAGGAAAAGCGATTGTGTTGATTATCGCGGCAATAGCCCTTACTTTGCTATCGATCAATAGCTATGGACAAGAGATCATCTCTGCACTGGACTCGGTGGAGAATGACGGCCATGATCAACAGCATTCTTCCTCGTCTGTAATCGGTGAGTATCCGTTATTCCGGGCGATGAGTTTGACGAGTCTAAATGAAGTTCCGCTATCGACCGTAGAGGCTATAGAAGCGTCGGATGCTATAGTCCGGGGCCATATTGTATCAATCACAGATGGCAGGCTGATCGAGCACGTCAACGGTTTTTCACACCCAATCAAAACTGCCCTAATAAAAGTTCAGGTATCTAAGGTTCTGAAAGGTAAGGTGGGAGAATTTGTTTATTTCGAATATGTTGTTGGAGGAATTCCTGCTAAGTACATGAATGAGAGAAAGTACGCAGAGGATATTCTCTTATTGCTGACGAAACCCACGTGGAGCGAATCAGCGTACAGATTTACCGATTCTCCTACTGGCTTAATGGGCGAAGTAGACACTCTGTATAGACTCACGACTCAGCGGGGACTTTTGATCGAAGAAAGCCATGATGGGGGAAACAAGATAATACAACCGCTGGCGGAGAGTGGAGATCCGTTGTTTATTGGGCAATCGTTTAGTGATCTACAGCTGGAAATCCCAGCATTGAGCGCAGGTGGGTCATTTGGATTTGGCCCTGTACAGAACATTGACGAGGAAGAGTAAGGACAAAAGGTCGTCGGGTCCTTTTCGTTCGGTGTGCGAGTCCGGCTGGACGATATTCCCAAATCGCTGACCGTTGACTACGATGAGATCCACGAAACAAGAACATCTGCCGATTGGATCGTGAGAGTGACGCACGGCGGTTCGGAAGCGTTCGATCGCCAGCATGACCTTGAGTTGGCCAAGACTCAAGTGCCTGGTGTGCGTAGCACTGAACCGCCCCGGGATTATCGGAGGCTCGCTTGTGTGAGAAGTTTAGATGGCCTGTTGAATAAAGAAGTGGTCCCGGGATTTCGGACACGAAATAGCTGATCTATAAGTGATGCTCCGGGATTTCAGGCTGCCTGTTTCTCAGGCAGCGATTCGTAGTATCGGTAATCGGGTGGTACACGTCCAATGGACTTGTGAGGCCGTCGCCGATTGTAAAAGTCGATGTACTTTGCGAGCCAGGCTCTGGCTTCTGGCACGCTGCCGTAGGCTCTGAGGTATACCTCCTCGTACTTGATGGTTTTCCACAGGCGCTCGACGAAGATGTTGTCGCGCCAGCAGCCCTTGCCGTCCATCGAGATCCGGATGTCGTTGTCTCGCAGAACGGACGTGAACGCCAAGCTCGTGAACTGGCTACCCTGATCGGTATTGAAGATCTCAGGCTTGCCATAGCGCGCCAGAGCTTCCTCCAGGGCATCGACGCAGAAGTCGGCCGTCAGCGTGTTCGAGAGCCGCCAGGCGAGGATCTTGCGGGTGGCCCAGTCGACAATCGCCACCAGGTACACAAAGCCTCGGGCCATCGGCAAGAAGGTGATGTCGGCCGCCCAGACCTGGTTCGGCTTGTCGATGACGAGATTGCGCAAGAGATACGGATACACCGGGTGCTGGGGATGCTTGGCACTGGTGTTCTTCTTCCGGTACAACGCCTCCAGCCCCATGATGCGCATCAGGCGGCGGATACGGTGCCGGCCGGCCGCCCGGGTCCCTTCCAGGGCCAGGAGATCCCTCAGCATCCTGGAACCGGCAAACGGCAACTCGAGGTGCAGCTCGTCGATGCGCTTCATCAGCGCCAGCGTGTCCGGCCGCACCGGCCGTGGCTGGTAGTACACCGAAGAGCGCGAGATATCGAGCAGTTTAGCCTGGCGCTTGATGGGAAGATCGTGCTCGCGATCGATCATCGTTTTGCGCTCGGATCGCTGATGCGACCGAGCGCTCCGGATAAAAAATCAATCTCCAGTGCCTGCTGGCCGATCTTGGCATGCAACGCCTTGAGTTCTTCCTCCGACAATTCCTTGCCGCGGTCCGCGGCCGGACCGAACACGTCCTCTGCGCCTTCGAGCAGTTGCTTCTTCCACTGGGTAATCTGGTTCGGGTGCACATCGAAGCGCTGTGCCAGTTCGGCCATTGTCTGTTCGCCCTTCACGGTGTCCAACAATAATCCGGTCTACATCTGAATTGAACAGCGTAACAATATCGCGATGACTGGCTATAGAGTCTGTTTGAAACCACGCCTCGACGCCGGTGATGTTAATACCGGTTAGGGCTGGTCCGTCTATGTAACCTGCACCGTGGGTATTGATGCGAATGGCGGTACCGGAGAGTATGCAAGGGCGATTGGTGAAACGGTCGCTATACTCATCCGCCCGAGCAACGGTGCGGTGGTCACGCGCCAGGTACATTGCGATCAAGGGCAACAATCGCGCGCCGTACTCACGACGTAGATCCTACTGCTGCCGGATGACATATAGTGTTACGAGGGGATGCTGCGCACAATCGAACTTACCAGGGCGAACCTATGACGCAAACGATAACCCCGTGCTAGACGTTGATTCAGAAAATTCATGCATTTCTTTGCGGGATATTTGCGTGTTTGAACTGGACATCGTTGTGCATTGTCGTGCAATTAGTGCAATGGGCGCCCCGACAAACTTTCTTTGATAACAACAAGTTACGGTTCAGCGATCTAACTTCGAACCAGGTGGTCGGCGGTTCGAGTCCGTCCGGGCGTGCCACAAATCAGGGGTCAGACCCAATCGGGTCTGACCTCTATTTTTTGTCAGTTCCGAATGACATTCGAACTGCAGAGTTCGATCCAAGCAACGCACAGCGTTCCGACAAATGCGAAGCGAGTGAGTGGGCCCTTGTCGGTTAGCCTGCGAAGCAGGCAAATCATCTCTCCCGGCGCGCCGGCAGTTCAAGATCAGACCGAACGGGCTCTTTGAGTCCAGATATGTGACATATCTCTCAATGGTGTCCGAATTGTCATCGTACTATGACGCGATTGGACATTGTCCTTGGGCAGAACTCACTCAGCGTATTTTCAGCCTCGTAACATCCGCACCGTTGCTGTGCATCGTAAAGGCAATTGAAGGAGATCTTGTTCAACCTGCGGGGGTCAACGGTGAGTTCGTGGGAGTAGGCCAGAATCGCATGCAACGTCTTGTGCGTCGTTCGTCGCTTGGAATTACGAGCTTTTCTTTGCTCGCGCTGGTTGCGTGTGGCGGCGGATCCAAGTCGGAGGCCACGAACAACGCCAACAACGATCCACCTTCTGCACCGGCCGGCATCAGCGCAACTGCCGCAGATAGCGAGGTCACCCTCGCCTGGAATTCCGTCAGCAGCGCGACCAGCTACAACGTTTACTGGGCCGTTACCGGCGGCGTAACTAAACAATCCGGGACCCGCATTTCCAGCGTTTCAAGCCCGCATACCGTATCCGCGTTAACTAACGGTACGTCTTATTACTACGTTGTCACAGCACAAAACACCCATGGAGAAAGCCGGGAGTCCAGCGAGGTTTCCGCGACACCCCAGGTCGCAGCGCCAGCTCAGGTAACCGGTATCACCGCAACTCCGCTGGTCGGTGGCATACAGGTGAGCTGGACCGCCGCCAGCGACGCGGCTTCCTACAACCTTTACTGGAGCGCGTCACCCGGCGTGACACCGCTGAACGGCACCGCAGTTCCGGGCGCGACCAGCCCGCATACGCTCTCCTCATTGACGCCGGGCACGACTTACTATGTCGTGGTGACCGCCGCAAACGCGGGTGGCGAAGGGCAGCCGTCGACCGAGGTCAGCGCGACCCCCGACGCGGCGGTTGCCGGTTGGAGTACGCAAGAGCTCATCAACGTACCGTTCGATTTCTTTGACACCGATCTTTATTTGGGCGATGTCGACATCAATGACGACGGTACGGCCGCTGCGGTGTGGGTCGAGGAAGGCAGTGATCGGGACACAGCTCGGGTCAAAATAAACCGCTTTGTAAACGGAGTCTGGGGCACCCCTGAGCAACTGGCCGGGCCCTCGGCGTTCAGTCCCAACGTCGTGGTCGCGCCGAACGGTGACGTCATCGTCAGTTACCTGCTGCAAGGCTTCAACACTGACGGGTCCTGGTTGAACGCAACTGTCTGGTCACGACGCCACGCGAACGGCGCCTGGAGCAATGCCGAGCAGATCGATGGAGTCGACCTTTCCGAGTTTACATTCATGCATGGCATAGACCTGGCCAGCGATAGTAATGGCAACGTCGTTGCGAGCTGGATCGAGGACAATGCCGTAATCTGGGTCAACCGTTATGATGCTGTTTCCGACAGCTGGGGAACACCGGCGGCTGTCAGTAACTCGGTGCGCCTGGTGCAGAAACCTGCATTGGGCGCAGACGGTCAGGGCAGATTCACGGTCGTTTGGTTGCAGGACACTCGGCCATACGATCCCGGCCAGACTGCAGGCGGACCGAGCAACCCGACGCTTTATTCGAGCCGCTATAGCAGCGGTGCGTGGAGCACCGCCGCACAGGTCGGCCACACGAATATCCTGGACTGGGAAAGCGCAGAACGGGTTGACCTCACGGTCAACGCGGACGGCACGACGATAGCGGTCTGGGAACAGACGCGCAACGCGGCCGATGGCGGTACCGACTGGTCTGTCGACACGGTCCGCTATGATCCTCTTTCCGATATGTGGGGCACACCGGAAACGATCTATTCGCAAAACATCTATACGTCATGGCCAGACGTGGCCGTGGATGCATCGGGAAATGCCATTGTCACTTGGCAACCCACCGATCCCGTTGATAATTCGCAACGTATTGCATCGGCATCATTCTATGACGCTGTTTCATCGACCTGGGGTCCGGTGCAGACCATCAACGTAGACGATGGCGTTACGGACGTCGATGAACTCAACGTCGGCAAGGATGCCGCCGGGAATGCTATCGCTGTCTGGATGCAGAGCGGGGAAATCAAGGCACGCCATTACAATGGCGTAAATACTGCCTGGAGTGCTATCACGCCAATCGGCCTGCGGGACGGTACCGATCTGGTGTTTGCGATAAGCAGTACCGGACACGCCATAGCCATTACCGACCCACTCGACACGAACCCGATTCCATGGACTCGCGGGGTGTGGGCGAACGTGTTCACCCCTTAGCGCACAGGGAATCTCACCGCCAGTCGAGCAAGCTGGCGAAACGGCCACGAATCGCGACTTGTTTGACCCCGCTTGACCTCTTTCTGGATTAAGGTAACTCCTTGATCCGCACATAACAACATTAACAAAGCCTAATAAAACTCACCCGCAACGCTCTTCAGCTCAGCTTCAGGATTCCTGCGGCCTAATAACGGCGCTTGTCCAAAATCACTGTTTTGTTGTTTATAAGGAGATAGCAATGACACGTTCCAAGTGGACTCTGTCGGGCCTGATTTCGACTGCATTCCTTTTACCGACGCTCGTGCAGGCCGACACTGGTCTCTTCGTCGGCGCGAGCATCGGCTCCTCCCATCTCGACGAAGATTTTAACGGCTTCAGCCTCGACACCGACGCGACCGCGTACCGAATCCTGGGCGGCTGGCAGTTCGGTGATGTTCTGGGTATCGAAGCCGGCTACCACAGCTTCGGTGAATTCGCTGAAACGATCGATCTCGGCGGTGTCTCCGCTCGAACGGAACTCACCGCCGACGGCTGGACCTTGGGCGGAACGCTCGGCCTGCCTTTGAATGAGCAGATCTCGCTGTTCGGCCGCGCTGGCGTGTTCTTCTGGGATGCCGACGTTGAACTCGATGGGTTTTCCGTTTCCGTGCCGGATAACGAGAATCCGTATTACGGCGGCGGCGCACGAGTTGACCTCACCCCGAACCTCACGCTGATCGGCGACTGGACCCGCTACGAACTTGACAGCGTGAACAGTGACGTGATCTCGATCGGATTCCAATACCGCTTCGGCTGGTAATGCATCGATCGCCGGGGTAACCGGAAAGGCCGGGCTCGGCCGGCCTTCCTTAAAGCACTGTGCCCTTCGGCAATAACGCGAGCATCTGCCGTGCATGTATTTAGTAGTCAACTTACCGAAGATATGATTCCTGATTAATGGCCAATCAGTTTTTCTTTTGAAGTTGTCTACGGCGTGTCCTGTCGCAAACTTTTGACGACGACGCCGATGCACTTTCGTGCGAGCGCTTTGATATCGCCTCGGATTAACAACAGGCATGGCAACAGAATCAGGGTCAGAGGCGTGGCGAACAGGATGCCATATCCCATCGCCAGCGCCATCGGCGCCGAGAACGGGTCGGAGCCGCCGACACCGTAGGCCATCGGCAGGAGTCCGGCAACCGTGGTCACCGACGTCAACAGAATGGGACGTAATCGATGCTTGGTGGCATCGACGATGACCTTGTAGGCGGGAGCGTCAGCCTCAAAGTCACGCATGCGGTTCGCGAGATTCACGAGGATCAGCGAATCATTGACGACAATACCGACTAGTCCAATTACACCGAGCATCGCAAGGAACCCGAGTGCCTGCCCATGCAACGCAAACGCAAAGATGACGCCAATGAGCCCGAACGGGACGGCGAACATAACGATCAGCGGCTGTGTCAGTGAGTTAAAAAGCAGCAGCAACACGAGGTAGATACCTACCGCGGCCGCAGCAAACGCCACGATGAGGCTGCCCATGGACTCCTGCGTCTCCTCCGTCTCGCCGCCGGCCACGATATGCAGGCCTGGCCAGTCCTTTTGTACGTCTATAGCGTCGAGGACGGCAGTGGTGGCGACGAGCGAGGTCGTCTTTTCCTTGTCAATGTTCGCGGTAACCGTAATCGTCCGTTCATTGTCGTAGTGATACAGATTCGACGGCCCGTCATCTACGTGGAAGTCAGCCACCTCCTGCAACTCTATGAAGCGGCCGTTGCGATTCGGGATGATGAGCTTGCCGAGTACCTCGGCCGAGCCACGAGCTTTCTCCTCGAGAATAACGCGAAAATCGACATCCTCGTCGCCGTAACGCACCGAGGTCACGATTTCTCCGTCGTACGCCAGCCGCAGGTTTTTCGCCACGTCGGCAACGCTCAGCTCCTGCTCCGCGAGTCGAATGTAGTCCAGATCGACAACGATCTGCTCTTTGCCGACTTTATCGTCGCGTTCGATGTCGGTAACACCATCGACCTCCTGGAGCCTGGCCACGACCGCTCCCGCCAATGCCCGGCGCTGAGCGTCATCACTGCCGATGATGCGCAGCTGCACGGGGCGACCTACGGGCGGGCCGCCGCTATCGATGATAAAGGTGAATTTTTCGAAGCCTTCGAGCGCCCCGGTCTGCACGCGCAAGGCATCGACGATTTGATCGGCGTTGCGGTCCCGTTTTGCGAAGGCCGTGAGGTACACGCCCATTAGCGCCCAGTTCTCGTTTTCGCCGAGATTGTATATGCCGTGTGTGCCGATACGCGTCGTGTAAGAATCCAGTTCGTCCTCCGGCAACACGTCGACCAACGCCTCGAGTTCCTGCAGTTTCTCGGCCGTATGTTCCAGCGACGAACCGCTGGGCAGTTCGGCCAGGATGTAGAACTCATCCGCCGACTGCGTTGGAAACAGAATGAAGTCCATGAACTTCGCGGCGTACAGGAACGCGGCAACCATCAGAGCGAGGAACACGCCCGTAACGGCATATCGCCGGCGAAGTAGCTTGTATAACACGTCGCCAAAGCGCTCGCGAAAAAGTACGAACCAGTCACTAGTCCGCATGTGTTTCGATTTACCGTCGCCTCCGGAGCGCGAAATCAAGTGCGCCGGCATGATGAACAGCGTATCCAGGAGCGATATCGACAACGCAATCACCACGACAAGAGGAATGACGTATATGAAATCGCCCAGCATCCCCGTCATGAAGAACATCGGCACGAACGCCAGCGCTGTCGTGACGACGGTTGAAATCACCGGTTTCGCAACCGCGTACGTCCCCTCAACCGCCGCGTCCAGCGGCTGCTTACCCATCTCGCGAAACCGCCAGATGTTCTCCGCCACCACAATGCCATCGTCGACGATGATGCCGATTACGAGAATCATCGCGCCCATTGCGATCGTGTCGAGGAAGGCGCCAAAGACGGGCAGCATAAACAGCGTGCCGAGCAATACGACCGGGATACTTAAAGCCACCCAGAATGCGGTATGCCAGTTGAGGAACAGAGTCAGCATCAGCATGACCAGAGCCAGACCGATCAAGCCGTTGGAATTCACGACATTGAGCCGGTTGGTGACCAGCCGCGACTTATCGTTGGAATACTCGATACTGACGCCTTCCGGCAGCTGCCCCTGACTGTCCGCGACGAGCCGTTTGACGGCGTCGACTGTTCGGATGATGTCCGACGACTCTTTCTTATAGATGACGAAAGATATCGCCGGCGCGCCGTTCGTTCGAGATAGCACTTTAGCGGGTTCGAAATCATCACGAAGCACCGCGAGATCCTTGACGCGAATTGTCGAACCGCCTTCGCTGACTCGCACGATAACCTCGGCAGCCTCCATCGGATCCGTAAATTCTGCCAGCGTGACGATGTTCTTTTCACTCGTGTACGACTCGAACGAGCCGCCGGTAGCGCGGATGTTGCGGTTCTGAATGGCCGTGACGATCTCGTGTGAACTTACCTGATAGCGATCCAGTGCGTCCTGCTCGATCTCGACCTTGATCTCGCGGTCCCGGTAGCCGAACTTGGTGACGCTGCGCACGCCCGGCACGGCCTTCAGCTCTCGCTCCGCGCGCCGCGCAACTTCACGCAGTACGGCGTAGGGCACATCGCCGGTGAGCCCGACCTCGATCACCGGGATGGCCGTCGATGTCGTGAGTTCCTCAACGACGGGATCTTCATCGACTTCGACGGGCAGGTCCGATACCCGGGACACGGCGTCCCGTATGTCGGTTTTCACCTTGTTCCTGTCGCGCATTTCCCGATCGATCCAGATATGCACGATGGAGATGTTTTCCATCGAAAAGGACGTGTACCTGTCAATGCCGTCGACTTCCTTCAGCTCTTCCTCAATCTCGTTGGTCACATTGAGCTCGACGTCCTCAGGTGATGCACCGGGATAACGCGTCGTCACCGTCATCTCGAGGAGATCGACGCTCGGAAAATTGTCACGCTGAATCACCGAGAGCGCGCTCACTCCGAGGAATACGATAAGGAACGTCAAGACGTACGCAAGCGTCTGCTGGTTCGCGAAAAAACGGATGGCGGCTTTCATGAGAGGCTTGGCCTAACGCGTGAATTCTGCTTTGCCGAACATACCCGGGTACAGCTTGTCCTGCGGGGGAAGGGCAACCTCGACTACAAACTCATGTGTAGCTACGTCGCCCGACGGAATGATCTTGGTCACGGTTGCTTCAAGCGCCCGGTTATCGAGCGCGTCGATCGTGACCACGATGGCCTGACCGTTTTCGATCCGTGCAATGTCCTTCTCTTTGACACTCGTACGAAATTTGAGCGTGCTGTGATCCTCGAGCACCAGAAGCGCCTGGCCCGGGGAGGTAACGTCGCCGGTCTCTACGTACTTCTGGACGATGACGCCGGCAAACGGCGCCCGGATCTTGGATTCGGCAAGCATGGCCCGCGCCCGGGCGACTTCCGCTTTTGCGCCTGCCACTGTCTGTTCGGCCGCGTCCGCTTTGAAGTTGGCATCGTCGAGGTTTTCCGCAGACACGGTGCCCTGCTCGCGCAGATTCCGCACTCGCTCGGCCAACTTCTCCTGGTGCGCCCGGTTCAGCTCCTCCATCCGCAATCGGGCCTGCGCGGCCGCCAGGCTGGCACGGAGTTCCGCATCCGCGATGTCAACCAGCACGTCACCGGCATCGACGCGATCGCTTTCTTCGACATTGACCGCCGACACTCTGCCGACGATTTTTGCCGCCAGCGTCACACTTCGATCGGGCAGGACGACGCCAGTGGACGTGGGCGGCCGCGGCATCACGCGGTCCTGGGCAAAGGCCAAGGAGCAGCACAGGAACATCAAAACCGGTAGCGTGATAGATTTTTTCATCCTTTGGTCACCCCCGCCTGCCCGAACCCCGGATATGCCTTGTTTGCCCGGCGACAGCTGAAACGAGGCTAATCCATTATGCACAGGTGGGCAGTTCGTTAAATCGAGGATTTCACCTACACCCGCAGTTTTCGACGGACGCGGCCACGATTGTGTCGCTGTTATTGACGTGCGCGATTGCGTCCTGGAAATATGCGACGGCGTATTACGCGGTATACTTTGTGAAGTTTGTACAGATTTCCTAACTTACTCGTCAGTACCGGAGAGCGTCTTATGCCCGCAGCGAGCTTCAGGGTAAACCGAGTCCTTGTTCGATGTTTATCAGTAATGTGGAAATTTCTGCATCAAGCGCGAGTCAGATTTGATATCACTCGCAGTGTCGCTTTGCTTTCCGTTCTAACAGCGGCTCTTATCATTAGTCTAGATGCGTTCGCACAATCGTTGTCTCCGGAAAAATCCTGCAAAGATTTTCTCGCGCCGATGCGGCTTGTAAACGGTGAAATGATTGGCCAGGAAGATTGCCGCATGCGCGAAACCGTCGTCACAGATGAAACTTGGCCGGAAGTTGCCAATATCCTGGGAATCGCACCAGGCAAACAGTATCGAAGAATCGAGATTGGACTGACCGGAACTCTAACGGGTTACGCCGTCACGTCGGGCCCCAGAATCGTGACATTCACCTCCGCGCCGGAATTTGTCTTTCCGCAGGCGGGAAACAAGACGGAGTGGCTGCCGGGCATACTTCGCTACGACATGTTCATGGGCGCCAGCATGTCGTTGATCTTTCCTGAAGATAATTCCTGGAATGGAAAATTATTTCTCACTTTGCCAGGTATGGGTTCCTACAGGGCAGGGACGAGCAAGACATGGGATCGCAACTACGACCCGATCAGGCCGATGGGAGATGTCGACAAGTACCAGAAGCTGATGCTAGCCAAGGGTTATGCGGTCGCCATGACCCGTCGCAATCACCTGAATCGGCAGCCGGGAGACGGAGACTACACAGTGCGCCTCCTTGACGGGACTGTTTTACAGGATCGAAACCCCGTCGATACTCCGGAGCTGATCATCGGTTATGCCCGGGTCGCACAAAAAGTACTGGCGAGCCGCGTGGGACGCGAGCCCTCCCGTACTTACTGGTATGGGCACTCGGGAGGCGGGCGACTGGGTCGCCTGGTCAACTACAACAACTATCGTACGTCTGCAAAC
>Ga0224512_10001738_pt1 | contig 20634 bp, 23 predicted proteins | sample SF_May12_sed_USG_4_FD_169103 | JGI IMG/M metagenome (GOLD analysis project Ga0224512, IMG submission 169103) | Sediment microbial communities from San Francisco Bay, California, United States - SF_May12_sed_USGS_13 | ecosystem: Environmental > Aquatic > Marine > Sediment | place: USA... | reverse complement strand
TAGGCAAGTGCCAAGCGAGCCATCCCCGTTGGTCGCCTGACGTCACCTCCCACCGATAACGGTCATTCAGATAGCTACATACCAGCGATTTTGACCGGCAGCTTTCGGCCAGTTTCGGTCGCTCAGATCATTTTCGATCGATGAACTGGCCTTGAAGCGCCATCCGCAGAATCGTTACTCGAGAATCTCGTAGACTACGCCGGCGCCGACCCTCCTGCCGCCCTCGCGAATGTCGAAACGCAACCCCTCCTCCATCGCGATTGGCTTTTTTAGATCGACCTTCATTCGCACTTTGTCGCCCGGCATCACCCCGTCAGAGTCTTCAGGTAACTCCACGGCACCGGCCACGTCCGTCGTCCCAAAATTAAACTGCGGCCGGTCGCCACCCGCGCGCCAACCCCCGAAAAGGGGAAGGTGTCGTCCCCCTTCCTCTGCAGTGAGAAAATACACTTCCGCCAAGAAACTCGCGTGGGGCATGATCGATCCAGGCTTCGCCAACACCTGCCCACGCTGGAGCTCTGCCCGCTTCGTACCTCCCAAAAGCAGCGCAACGTATTCGCCTGCCCTGCCTTCATCGACTGACTTCGAGTCCGACAAAATACCCGCGATCGTCACCTCCCTTGTCGGACCGAACCCAATGATCTCTACCTTTTCGCCCAACTTCACGATCCCGCGCTGAATTTTACCCAACACCCCGGTGCGCGTACCCGGGGGCGGCACAACGTTGTCGATCGGCATGAAAAACGGCTGGTCGAGCGCTACTTCCGGTGGAAACGTTGTGGACGCCCACGAGCTGGATACCTCGCTCCCATCCATCGGTAGCCGACTTGGCACCGTATCGCCGAAGTCGAAAGCTGGACCGGCGTCGTCGGTATCAGCGTCAGCCCGTTCGGAATCGATACCAACATCGCCGCCGGCGACCCGCTCGGAATCGACATTGGCGTCGGCGTCGGGGACTTTGGTATCGGCTTGCTCGGAATTAACGGGCACTGTGACCAAGCCTGGAAAGATGGGGTCAATCGCGGTTTTGAACCTCTCTATCAGTTCCGCTACCTGCTCTCCATAGTTGGGCTCTTCGCCATAGAACAAGTCCGTCCTCTCTGTTTCACGCAGGAATCGCGTGAGATACGCGTTGAATCCCATAGTCAACTCGTTGAATGACTTTTCGTAAGCCTCCTTCTCGCCCGCTTCCAGAAGCGCTGCTCTTTCCCATATCAGAAGATGGAGACCCTTTTCCCTGTTCTCCGGAGAGATGGCCTGGAACTCTGGATCCGCCTCGTAGATGTCCCGAATGTCCTCGATCGTTGCCCGACTCACAACTTGGTGATCAGCGCAGTCAGATTGGAAATAGTTGTTCATCAAGCGGATGCGATATTCGATTTCCGTATCGAGATCCGTGGCCAACTCGGCATAGAAGATTCGCTGCTCGACAGACTGACTCACTTCTGTGTATACCCAGGTCACGAGGCTCAAGCCAACGGATGAGAGGAGAAACAATCCAAAGTTGCTGTTCAGGAATTCCCACAGCTGGCCACCCGCCGGTATCCCGGACCTCACGTCGTTTTGATCGCTCATTTCTCGTTTCCCCCAGCTACGCCCGCCGGTCACTTCAAGTGTACGTGCTCTCCTGCTGCATTCCCGTCAACCGCACACTGCCAACTACCGCGTTGTATATGGACTCCTCCAGTCTAGCAAACAGTTACCGTTGATCAGAGTTCAGACGCGTTCGTATATTCGGCCTTTAGGTGGAGACGCTATCTCCTGGCCCACTATGTATGCGCACCCCGGTTCCTCTAAGGGTCAGTGGGGGCGAGAGACTTGGGTTTCAGCCACGGTCCGAAAAGGGTCACAAGCGGCCCGTTAAGCCCATAATAGCTCAATGTCTGCTTCCGGGCAGTTAGCGGACATCCGACCAGCCGGAATGTCAGTTCTCGCCAAGAGCGGACGCTCAGGAAGCCTGATATCTCCTGATTTCAGAGGCTGCTAACGGCCATTAGCGGACCTTTTAAGCTGGTAATGTTTAATTGAAATCGGGGTTGTCCGACACTTCGAAGCGGAAATCATCCATCCACATTTCGCCATCCCATTTAAGAAGCCCACCGAATATGATCACATAGGCGTCAGAGGGTACGAAAACAGTCAATTCGTATGACCGCCAGTCTGTATCAGGATCGTTGATATCGTTTGGCCACAAATTATCGAACGAAAGAATAAATCCACGCCTCCAGCCATCAACCCGTAACCACAGCGCTGCACCTCGGGACGCCTTCCTTGTCTTGACCATACCCGTTAACCGAACAAATTTTCCCCGGTACGGCTCCGCTGGTGCGGCGCTTACCGTGTTACACCATCCGCTCGAATCTGGCAGCGAGAAAAGATGAACACTTTCCTCGCCCGTGTACGCTTCGTCTGAAATTTCAATCTGAAAATTATCACTGCATGCGCTTTGCAATTTCATTCTCAGATGTGTTTCGAAATCGAGATTGAGCAGCATGGTCGGTAGCTTGGCGATATTTTCGAGATACTCTTTGCTAGGCTGTATTGGCCCACCGTCGACCTCCATCCTTAACTGCGATTCAACTCGATAATACGTGCTCGCTTCCTTCGTTCGTCCGAGGGCCCTGAGGGCAATAGCGACGGCATCGGCACTGTTGCGATTGAGCGGATCTATTTCATGAAATCTTTTGGCCAGCCTCAGGCCTTCCTCAAGAGCACCTCTATCGATCATTCCGAATATAAGAGGGGAATATGCTTCGACGTTGTTTGGATTTATCCGTATTACGTCTCGCAGTACATTAACGTCCTCGTCGGTCAGCGAATAAGAGAACCACTTGTCGGTACCACTCCCGTACAACGCGGATACACGCAGTGCCTGTGATGAATTTGGTGCCAAATCAACTGCGGTCATTGCGGCGTCAGCCGCTAATTGCATTGCGTCGACGCTTTCAACTTGCCGATGGCCAAAAAAGTGAAAATCAGATAATTCGGCATAGGCATCGGCGAGCGCCACGTAGCCATCGCTGAACCCCGGGTCAAGTTCTAATGCAGAATTGAGATAGTTAATGGCATTTTGGAGATCACTACTCTCCTCATACGCCCAATATCTAACCAATGCCCGGGCTCGCAGAAAGTAGCTGTAAGCCTCAGGATTTTGCGTGGTCGAAACCGAGTTAGACCATTCTGAACGCACGTTCAGTGTGTCTTGCATCTTGGATACGATACGCTCTGCGATATCGTCCTGTACTGCGAATACATCGCTCATTGAACGATCATATGTATCTGACCAAAGGTGTTCGTCGTTTTTAGAATCTATCAACTGGGCTGTTATCCTTAGTCTATCTCCAGACACCCGTACGCTGCCCTCTACGACAAACGCGACGTTGAGCATCCTACCTATCTGTCTGATGTCAAGATCCTTGTCTCTAAGACTAAACGACGACGTGCGACCGCTTACTCGAATACCTCTAACGTTCGAAAGTCCACTAAGAATCTCTTCAGATATCCCGTCCGCAAAGTATGAGTTGTCGGGGTCGGCACTCATGTTTTCGAACGGCAAGACGGCAACAGACAGTTCCGGAGGAGGTGTCCACCATTTGTCGTAGGTGAACATGATCAGGGCGGCGGCCATCAGCGCGATGACAACAAAGTCCATGCGCCGGCCGGTGACGTGCGTCATCGACTCGGCCAGGTCGACATCCTTCTCCAGGCTGATGCCTTCGGGGGTCAGTTCGTAGAACCAGGAGAAGATTAGGGCGATCGGGAAGCCGATGACGAGCAGCGGGAGAATGATTGGTCCGATCCACTCCGGCAGGCTCCGGAGGTCGATCAGAACCCCTGCCACCTGCATAATCAGCCAAGCAGCCACTACGTACAGCACCGCCATACGTAAGACATTGCGGCGCCTGAGTTCTGACACCAGTCCCATGATTAGATACTTACGCCGCCTCTGGGGCGACCACAATGCGTATCGACCGCAGAAACAGTGGACGGCCGCTTTGGGTCATTAGCGGCCCCTAGCCCTTATTCTAGCTCAGCGGCTGCATTCGGGCGTATAGCAGACGTTCGTCAGGAATATTCCGAAAGCCAGATTATGAATGACTGCTTTCACCGATAGCGGTCGCTCAGATCGTCGAATTTGGAGATTTCTGACAGGCGGCTAACGGCCAAAAGCGGACTAATTAACGTATGCAATGCGTGGCAAGCGTGCATAATCGGGACTTTCGACATATGTCGAGACAAATTGGAGTCGATATGGAATTCCTGAGTCTGTATGCCGAACTGTGCCTCGCCTGGGTTGCATTTACGGCGATAGTCGCAACGCTTCGCCAAGCGCTTGGCGGACATTTCACTCCACTCCAGTACGTCATGTTTCGCTATTTCGTGGAAAGCAGCCTCCTGTTTTTTATGATGACCCTCGCTTCGATAGCTCTCCTGGAATCCCTTAGCGATCAGCAGCAGGTTTGGCAAATCACAATCTTTATCTTTGCTGTGGCTATTGCGACGTATTTGCCGTTCCATATCCGGCGAAGAACTAAGCTGGGTGTCCCCCTGCCGCTGACAAGCCTCCTGATAACGGTGGGTTACGTGATTCTTTTTGTTATTTTGGTACTAAGCCTACTCGAGGTTTTTTGGCGCCCCTCTCTGATGTTGGTTGCCGTGACCTGTGTCTACAGTATTGGTGGAAATTCGATTGTCTTTATTCAGTTTTTGGGTACGTTCGTCGAGGTGAACGACGAGTAGACTTTATTTAGACATGAAAACCATTACCGTTTATCTCGACAATATCGTTTAGTATGTCGGCGGCGTGGAACGTCTGCTCGGGGCCAGTAGCGGCCCTTCACGCCAATACTAGCTGAATGGCGGCTTTCGGGGGTAAAGCGGTCATTCGGAAGCACGGTTTCGGCGCCCCCTGCCTGAGTGTCAGCTTTCACCCAAAGCAGTCATTCATACAGCCGAAAATCAGAGATTCTCGCAGGCAGCAAACGGCCAGAAGCGGACGCCGGGTCCGCTAGGGCTGCCTAACCGTCCCGTGCTCATGCACGAGCTTCCAACCGGAGTCGGTTTTTAGGAAGACAAATGTTTGTCGGCCTGTGACAGCCACATCGCTTCCGTCCCTTAAAAAGCTAGCCTCGTAATAGTAGGTAGCGATTCCTACTTCGCCGAATACGTCAATTTTCAGGTCTCTAACTTCATATTCGACGTTTGTGATTGAGCCAAAAAACGCCGCTTCTGACTCATTCGTGCCTGCAACATCCTGACGTTCAAAACCACGCGGTCCAAACTTCGTGAATTTTTCGCTATCTAGGTGCGCAGCCTGAAGACCCTCGATATTTGACAACTCTATGTCCGCTTTAATTGACAGAACTGCTTCGCGTATCTCTGAATGTTCTTCGACAAAAGGAGCGTTAGCGAGGTCTTTTACCCCTCGCTCTTCGACCGAGCACCCGCCGAGAGAAAGAGAAGCCGTGCAAACGAAAAGTGCATATCCCCCTTTCATCCTAATTCCGCAAGTCTCCGGTTGGGTGTCCGCATCGGGTCACTAGCGGTCGCTTAGACCGAGTATAGCCGAATGGCAGCTTTAGGGCGGTAAGCAGACATTGGTGCTACTCGAGTGTCTGCTCTCTCCCAAAGCAACCATTCGACTAATCGAGAATTATCCAATTTGACCGTCTCTTACGGTCATTACTCGCCGTTGGGAGACGTGCCGCGACTTTTTATGTTGTACAAAGAGTGATATCGCGCTAACCGCGAAAACGAAAACGGCGGCTAATAGAAAATACGGATTCTGGCTATTCGGCGCATTTGGATGAAAAGTGACCGCGCTGGTTCCAGAGATCAATACAAAAGTAGCTGACAACAGCACATACAGCTTCAGGCGATGAAAATCGTTTGTATTATTTGATAGGTAGCTCCACGTAATTCTCACCCAATAGACGCCACAAATGATTAGCACACAAATGATGAGTCCCAAGGCCAGATACAATAGCCAAAGCCCTTTCAATGAGCTTACACCCGGATCCGCATAAGGATAATCGATGTAAAGAAATGTAGCAGCTATTCCTGCTTGACAGATCTTCTTCATCGTCGATGTAACAACAGGTACATTCGCATAAGTCGCGTGTCACCTCGAGAAACCGCAAGCGTCAAGCGGCGATTAGTTCGACTCGGTCAATACTGTAGCATCGTCGTCGACCGCACACTTTGCCGACTCTCTCCTTTTGACCAAAGCGCCATCTGCTTTGCACACAAGAATCCACTCGGTGTCGCAGCGCTTCAATTTACCCAAAGCCACATCCGAAACAGAAATCTCAAAATAGGTGTCCCTTTCTACAGCATCGACCTTTCTAGTCCCAAATTTGCAAGCGATCTTGTCAATGTACGAACTCGCGGTAATGACAGCGTCCGCTTTCGTTTTGATAGGAGGCGTCGGCAGTGGCGGCGCTTGGGTGAAACCCGTGATGACACAACCGACACAAAGCAGAACTGCAGACTTTATGATGCGAAATTCAGATGCTGTTCGACCAGCAATTTGACTTAGGTGGTCCAGCGTATCTCCTCGCCAACAGCGGTCTATTGTGTACGGCCGCTTTGGGTCAGTAGCGGCCCCTGGCCCTGATTCTAGCTCACCGGCAGCTCTTGGGCACTTGGCGGGCGATTTCGAGGATAGTCTCCGGCAACCCAAACCGATGGTCCGCTCTCAGCGGAAGCGGGCGCTCAGACTGCCCGAAGTGAATTAATCCTGGGGACAGCTGACGGCCGGCAGTCGACCTTCCGGACCGGCAAGTCAAGTGGCATGATGACTTATCATCGGGCTGTGAGATGAATGACCCGCTTTGGTCGCGATCCGAATGGGGTTAGTGGCGTGCCGTCTTTCGACATCCGAGTAGATGATCTGTCCGGCGAGGCAACGCGTGCCTTGTTGGCGCTGCACCTCGCAGGCATGCGCGCAGACTCCCCTCCCGGACATGTCTTCGCGCTGGATCTGTCCCGCCTGAAAGCGCCCGGCGTAACGGTGTGGTCGGCTTGGGATGGACCTGCGATAGCTGGCATCGGTGCACTCAAGATACTGGGAGACGGTAGCGGCGAACTGAAGTCAATGCGGACAGCTCCGCTCTATCTGCGCAGAGGCGTCGGTGCCGCGCTCCTGGAGCACATTATTGGGGACGCGCGCCATCGTGGATTGAGCAGGCTCAGCCTCGAGACGGGGAGCGGGTCCGCCTTCACGCCGGCGCTATCGCTCTATCTCAAGCGCGGTTTTGTCGAAGGCGAGCCGTTTGCTGACTACGTGCGCAGCGATTTCAACCGGTTTCTACACCTGACTCTTTGACGTGTTGTCCCCGAACCTACTCACAAGAAACCTTGTTGAAAGAATTCGGGTTGGCGCCATCCAATAGCGAGATGGTCGCATACAGGTGATCTGATTCCCTTGTGTATCTTATCTCCTGCGGGTAGTCGTGATCGGCATTCGTGAAAAGGACGCTGTTTTCTGTGATTTCCTTCGCTGTGAATGAGGCCGACGCTTGCCCCGCAGGATGAGCCGTGTAGACCAGTAAGCCATGTTCATTTTGCTTGATGCTGAGAACTTCGTAGAAGTTGACCCTGTTGTTGCCAATCGCAACACCAAAACCAGCTAATGCGCCTTCGCTGTCGACGATCCATACCTCTTGGGCGCTGCCGTCGGGCGTTACCCAGCATCCGACGAGCCAACCGAGGTCGAGCCCATTCAAATCCCCACCGAATGAGAACAGTGGGAGGAGTAGCAATGCATGCAAGATTTTCATTTTTTGGTCACGTGTTGATCTGGAAAAGCAAGTTATACTTCAACTTGAAGCTGCAGTCCTGAACATTTCGGCCAATCAGCATGTACAGATCGTTTGAACCGGCCTCGGAATTGGTACCTTTCACAGAATGCTATTGGTCTTGGCAAGTCGAGCCCGATAGCCGTGTACTGGACGACATACTCCCGGATGCAGCCCCGGAATTGGGGTCCTCAACCTGGACGAGTTTCATTCTCGCCTTATTGAACGCGGCGTGGCCTGTGTACAGATACTGAAGAACGTTTTTGGGAGCCGCAGTGCCCAATATCTGGATCCCGATGGCCTAATGATATCCGTGAGCGAAATCGGCAGGATCAACCGGTAGAATGAAAGGCCTCCAGCATAACGCGAGCGAAAAAAAGAGCCCGCTATTGGTCGTTAGCGGAGTGTCGCCTGGTTTGAAGTTGAATGACTCCTGCTGACGCGTAGCAGACGGTCGCAAAAGGCAAGACCTACAGTCCATGACTAGCTTTGATTCAAAAAAGGAGAACAAACATGACACGCAAAATGTCCTTGGAACACGCAGTTGAAGCCTTCGCCGGCTTCATGGTGCTGCTGTCGGTGGCTCTCACATATTTTGTCCACCCACTTTTCGTCTGGCTGACGGTATTCGTCGGCGCTAACCTGTTCCAGCAGTCATTTACCGGATTTTGCCCGGCCACGATCGCTCTGAAGAAAATCTTTGCGCTGGAGACCGAAGCGGAAATCGGGCGTTCGTTAAGACCTTAGCTGCACTTTGCACGAACGAACTTCGTTGGCCCGGCCTGTGAAGAAATCTCATGGCTAACGGAGCAGATCAATTCGTCTCGACAAACTCCAGCATAGCGGCGAAGGCTTGAGCAAACTGCGCATTGGTGAAGCCCGCGTGCGTTCCGCCCTCCAAGGACAGGAGCTCGTTTCGAATTCCTAGTGCCCCGAGCCTCTGGTGCAGCGCAACAGCCTGATCGAAAGGCACCACCTGGTCTCTCGTCCCATGTATTGTTAGTACGGGAGGCGATTGCTCGTCGAGAACATTCACCGGCGAGTATGCGGCCGAAATTTGGGCCACGCGGGACTCATCGCCGATCCACGCCAGAGCGTAGTTGCCAAACTCAGGATTGGCAGCGGCCAGGAATTCCTCGATCGCTTCGATATCGGTAATTCCAAACCAGTTGATGATTGAGTGGACCCGGAAGTTGTTGCCCGGGTAGCAAGCATGTCCCGGCCGGGAGCCGAAGATGCCTGCCATTAGCGACAGGTGGCCACCTGCGGATACCCCGGCGACCACCACTTTGTCGAGGTCAAAGCGATATTCTCCGGCGCTTCGAGTAATCCATTTCACAGCACATACCGCATCATCAACAGCGAGCGGCGCCGCACCGGGACCGAGTCGATAGGTCATGCTAATGACATGCCACCCCTGCTCAACGAAGGGATAGAACAACGGCTCGGGCCGCCGGTCGCGTACTACCCAGCCGCCCCCGTGAATGAACAGTAGCGTCGGCCGGGGATCCGGCGCGAGCTCGAAGAAGGTCGGTTCGCCGGTCCAGGTACCCTGGAGGTACAAATCAAGGCGCTGCTCCGCTTCGTCTCCGTAGGACAGATCACGGTTCACTGAAATGCGGTGCATCCACGAGTACACGTGGTCATCTGCAGGATTTGACGGCTTATCCGAGTCGATTTCTCCAGGACGTAAGCACGACCACAGGAAAACGCTGCTGGCGAGCAGGCCAGCCAACAGGAACCGCTGCTTCTTCAAAAATTACTCCTCGGGTGAAAAGCGGTCATCCCGCCCTTGTAAAGTATGAAAAGCCAGTCGTCAACGTCTGCTCTCATCGCAAGCAGCCATTCATTTAGCTTCCTGGCAACCCTCGCCTTACGGCCATAAGCAGCCACCCATCAGGTCGAACTGTCACCGCGATAGATGAGTCCTATGAGCATGCCGAACAGCCCGAACTGTAACGCCAGATAAAAGGTTTCCATCGCCACGAACAGCGGAACGTCATGGATTGTCTGCTTTGCGATAAACGCGAGCACATGAGATGTCCAGAAGAATGCGCCTATCGGCACCACGAACTTGAGTCCACGGATAATTCCGGTTCCAGCAATGTTGAACATCGGAAACAATAGTGAAAGAAGTGCGCCCTGCGCCAGAATCGTAATGAATCCGATGGCGAAGTTTGGTTCGCCTTCAATGTAGCCGAACCTCCGATATTGGTCCTCAAACAACAAAATGTGCCAGATCACGGCAAGTGTGAAGGTGCCGACGGTATAGGCGACCGTACCTAGTGCGACCTTTTTTATTTCCATTGCAGCCCCCTGTCGCCTGCTCAGCCTTATTCACGGGTCAAGGTCTCTGTCAGTTGGCGCGACACTCTCAACGGCCGCTTTGAGTCATTGGCGGTCGGTTAGACTGAGTATAGCGGAATGTCAGCTTTGGATCGGCTAGCCGCCACTTGACGATCTCCGTCAGAGGTGGGTGTCCGCGGTCATGCCACGCTGCGCCAGCAGCTTCCGGCGATAGCGCGACTGCACGATGTCAGTCAGCACGAGCACGGCGATTACGAAATAGAATGTCGTCTTGGTCATTGGCGTAATGGCGTTGCCGAACAGCGTCAGGTGCGCCAGGTGGCCACCCTCGCTCAATAGCATGATGCCGACGACCAGCAAGATGAACAGTCCGAGTACCTCGTACATGCGGTTCTTCTCGAGGAACGTCGCGACGCCATCCGACAACCAGATCATGAGCAATGCGCCGATGAAGATTGATGTGGCCATGACCCAGAACACGTTCGTCAGGGCGATGGCGCTCAGGATGCTGTCGAACGAGAATACGAGGTTCATCAGCACGATCCAGAAGATGATGCTGGCAACGGATTTCGGTTTCCTGTCTTCATGATGCAGGTCGCGTACCTGCATCATGTGCCAGATTTCCTTGGTCGCCGTGTACATGATGAATGCGCCACCGAACAGAACGATGATGGCATGGAAGGTGAACACACCCTCCACAACGCCTGTCCAGTGAATGTCGAACCACGGTGACTGGAACATCCCGATGATGTTGACGAGCAGGAACAGCAGCCCGATACGAAGGATCATGGCAAGGCCGATACCGAGACGGCGCACCATGGCCTGCTTGTGCGCGGGCGCGCGCTGTGATTCCAGTGAGATGTACAGCAGGTTGTCGAAGCCCAGCACGGCCTGTAGCAACGTGAGCATGGCCAGGGTGAACAGGTTTTCGATCGAAAAGATTTCCATAGTGTGCTTCCATTCAGTCGGCAATCACAGTACGTCGTATTCTAAAGGTCGGCGGCAGGCCAAGTCACCCTGAAGGTAACGTGGACCTCTACGACGAATGACTCTGCCCCGTGGTCATGGATCTGGTAGGTGACGCCGCCAGCTGGCTCTAATTCATCGCTTTGGGCCATCGGCAAAAGTCGATCATGTTCCGAAAGCGGCTACTCGAGCGGCTGGTATCGGGGGGTGAAGCGCTCGCCGCTCATGAGTTTTAGAACTACAATTGCCCTCTATGGATAATCTGATTTCGCTATTCACTGATCCGGCCGCGTGGCTTGCCCTGATAACGCTGACGACAATGGAGATTGTTCTTGGAATCGACAATCTCCTGTTCATTTCTGTGCTTTCCAACAAGCTGCCCGAGGAGAATCGATCGTTTGCCAGGCGTGCGGGTATTGCGGGCGCCCTGGTGCTTCGTCTTGTTTTTCTCGCAGCGATAGTGTGGATCGTCAAGCTGACTACACCTATCTTCGAGCTTTTCGGCAAAGGCTTTTCGTGGCGCGATCTTATTCTGATCGCGGGGGGGTTGTTCCTGGTCTGGAAGGCGACATCCGAGATACATCACGCAGTGGATCCTGAGCAGGGCCCGGACACGCTGAATCCCGGGGTTGCGGCTACGAGCGTTACAGCGGTCGTCCTGCAAATATTCGTCCTGGACATGGTTTTTTCGATAGACAGCATTATCACGGCCGTTGGTATGACTCCGCACATCCCCATCATGGTGATAGCCATATTGATCACGGTATCCGCCATGCTGATCGCGGCGGATCCGCTCGCCAACTTCATCCACACCAACCCCACGATCGTGATGCTGGCGTTAGCATTCCTGCTGCTGATAGGCACCGTGCTGATCGCCGACGGATTTGGCGTCCATATCCCACGCGGTTACATTTATGCCGCCATGGCGTTTTCGGCTCTTGTGGAAGGGCTCAACATGGTGGCCCGACGGGTGCGGCAACAACAAAAGGTCTGAGCGACGGCAACGGGCCCGACAGGATACGTCCGGATTGGACACCGGCAGCCGGCCGCTGGTTTATCTTTCGAACTTAGGCTAACGACGAAGAGCTGTCGATCGACATTGCTAATGCCAGGTCGGCTCGACCGACCGACGCCACTTCCGTAATCAGCCCATCGAGTGCACTCATGAGCAGTCTGTTTCCACCTGGCGCGCAGACACAGCGTCCACATCTAGCTCGGCAGATATCACCGGTCATCATCAAAACGCTTCCGAAGCCAAAACAGCCCGATGATGGTGCGCCAATGTTACCGGTAGCAGTGAAGCACCGGGCTGTCATACGCTACACTTAGCATCCGCCGGATAAATCAAGACCATACTGCGCCTCGTACTGGTCGTAATATGGCTGCGCTTCCGCGCCACTTGCGAACAACGAATTGCTGCTGGAGTTTCTTACTTCAGTCGCATTCTCGTCGAGAAAATACCCCTCTGCATCACTGCCGTATGGTGCGATATCTACCCGATTGTCATGGTAATTGTTATGCGCAAACCAGACTTGACCCTGCTGGCCCTCGTCATTTATTCGCACAGCGTCACCGTTGCCTGAGAATTCGCCGACCTCATAGCCATACATCTCGTTACAAACCGCAACCACAGGGCCGAGAAATTCTTTCAGGTCGATCGCATTTTCCTCATCGTCGTGCATCACGTTACCAGCGATGTAAACGAACGCAGGTCCGTTATGGGTGCCGCCAACACACGAATGGCAAAACTGAATTGCATCGCCAGAGTTCTGATAAATGGAATTCTCGAGAATCCACAGTCCGTTTGTATCGCCACCCACGTTCATTCCATGATGGTCCGCACTCGACGGTATCGTGCCGTTGTCGCGAATCACGTTACCCTCGATCAGGATTTCCGAGCCACGGGGATTGACTGCGCCGCCCGTACCAGGTGCGTTGATGTCGTTATTTCGAACCGCATAAGGACCACCAGAAATACTCAAACGGTTATTTAAAGTCGAGTTTTGGACGACAAAGTAGCTGCCGCTGATCTTGCAGCCGGTATTTTGGTTGATCGTTACGACGACCCAATTGTCTGGGGTGCCATTGGCACTTGTGCCATCCGCTGAGCAAGACGTTACATCGGCAGCATCACCAAGATCGGGCAGCTGGTCTCTGTACGGATACTCGGGAACGCCCGGAAAATTGCTGCCACTAATCGGTGGCGGATCGGGATTGGGATCTGGACCCGGACTGGGATCCGGATCAGGAAGAGCAGTGATACCGTCGTCCAAATTGACCGCTTCCTGATCTAGGCAGCCGCTGATGGCTGCCACGGTGAGCAGAATTGCAATCAGATTACGTAAGGGTCGAACGCTTTCTGTCATTTTCATAGGTTGCCTCCTGCCGGCAAGTCGGCGGGCAATCAACCAACGATCAATTGGGGCAAAGCACGCAGCACGAGTGCGCCGGATGGAAGCAGCGATACTGGCAACTCCGCTGTCGTAGACTCACGCCCGTAGACCGGAAGCTTTGCGTCCCAATCTTTCGATTGGTATGCCCTGTTTTCAGTGTCTGGAGACTAAGTTAGCATCAATTCGACAGAAAGAAACCTGTCTCAAATAGGAGACAAAGATTATGTCAAGAGCTTTTCTGGCAAATTTCGATATGTGCAATGCCCCAAGCATAATTCCCAATCCAAAACTGCAAGTTGCTCTACAAATCGAAGGTCAGTCGATGGCTGTAAGAAGATGGATTGGCGCGACCCTCTGCTTTGGCCCAGTATGCTATCTTCGAGCATTTCCCGACGGCAGCCGCTCGAGCAGCTGCTTTCTGCAGGCAAGCGGACAGTTCGACGTCCACTTCTGATCCAATCTTGCTGCATAGACCCCAAAAGATAGGAAATTGACCTATTCTCTAACTTTATTCTGGTTTCACAGTTCCGGGTTGCCCGTAAAAAGTCTCAAAGTCGGTCGCCTGGTCGTTGAGAGCAGCGATTCCCAAGCCGCCCTTGTCTCCCAGATCAAAAGTCTCTTTTTTTTGTGATCTGCCGATCAATCGTCCGCGCTGGAGAAATCCTACCGTCTACTATCGGCTGCGGTTTCAATCGGTCGATGCAACACATTCAGCTAGCTTTTCGGCCGGCGAGTAAAATCGTAGCGTTTCTCTCGGTCGTTCGTTAAGTTGTCTGGCGACAGCATTCAATCTGTTTTGATGAACATTGGAGAGGTCCATCCCCTTCGGGAAGTACTGTCTAAGCATGCCATTGGTGGTCTCGTTGGAGCCACGTTGCCAAGGGTGCTGTGGATCACAGAAGAACACGTTGATGTCGGTTACCAGAGAGAAGCGCTGATGGTCCGCCATCTTCTTGCCGCGGTCCCAGGTGAGTGACTTGTAGAGTTCGCCCGGCTATTTGTGAGAGGGCTTGAGCAACGCATTGATGACCGTATTGCTGTCCTTGCTCTTCACCCCGACGAGCATCACGTAGCGTGTGTGACGCTCCAACAGTGTGGCGATCTGGCTGTTGTTGCTGCCGAACAGAAGATCACCTTTCCCAGTGACCGGGAACAGCCCGATCCTCGGCCGGCCGCTCGCGGATCGACACGGCGTTGGTAATTCTGCCGTGATCATCCGTCTTCTGGGTGTGATGACGCGAGCTGCGCATGACTCGTGTTTTCCTGAGGCGCTGTACCAACTCCTTCTTCATGGCGCCGCGGGCCTGGATAAACAGCGATTTGTAGATCGTCTCGTGCGACACCTGCAGCGCCTCGTTACCCGGGTGCATACGCTTCAGCCAACCGGCGATCTGCCGTGGCGCACACTGTAACTGCAGCTTCTCGGCCACCATGCGGGCCAGCACCGGGTTCTCCGCCAGTTTACAGGGCTTGGGCCAGTGTACTCGATCCCGGGCCGCCTTATCGGCTGTGTTGGCTCGGTAGCGCCGCCGGCTGCGACTGCGCTGCAACTCGCGACTCACTGTCGAGGGTGCTCGGCTCAGCGCCGATGGCAATCGACCGGATCGACCACCCGGCGACGATTCCACGCGATATCTCCTCACGTTCCGACATCGTCAGCGCCAGGCGTGATCGTCTACCCTTCGGCGGATGAATACCACCGGTCATGGCAAGGACACCTTAAATCGATGGATGATGACGGTCGAGCAAGCGAGCAATCGAATGCAGTGACTCGCCAGCTTGCCAGCGATCTCACATCAGCTCTTTATCCGCATCCGTGTAGTAGATCCTCTTCCGGTACCCCATCTGCAACACCTCCTGCTCTAGTGTTAGAGTCTAGGTGTTGCAACCACCGACTGAATCCGCAGCCAGAAACGGACGTTGATTGTTATCGTCGGCAGCTCTGAAGCCTAAGTTTGGTTCTTGCGTTGGGCCACAAAATCTTGATAGCGTCGTGTAGTTTCGGCATCTGTCGGATTGTTCGTGATCAGAGACTCGACATATGTCGTAAAGCTTTCGGTGAAGAGGATTGGTCGTACTCTCTACCAGGGTTGCACACCGGAAAAGGATAGCCGCCACGCCACCGATGATGACCAACGTTGCCAGATTTCTGCAGGTCTGGCATTCGTTTTCGAGGCAAGAAACATAAATTCAAATGCGCCAAAGAATGCGTACGTTGCCCAGTAAACTGCATTCTCTCGTTCGCAATAGGCTTCGAAGGATCCATGACCTTTCTCGAGAAAATAACGGACGTCTTAGGGTCCTGACTCAGTGTAGCTTGCACCGCGCCACCCGATCCAACTCTCGAGAGAATTTCTCCGTCCGTTGGCCCAGTGTGTTCTGTCGTACCTGGACCGCGAGTTAAATTGGAGACACTACTACAGCTATGGCACCAATGATCTCGCCTAAATTGGCCAGAGAATCCAGATCTGTCATCGTTCGCTCTGATCGAAGTTGCGGCCCATAGGTGATTGCGAGGAGACCAATCAGTTGAATGAAACTCAAGTGCTATGGCTCGCTTTGGGTTAATCGTCCTAATCTAATCGCAAAATCCTCGATGGGCCGCTTCCAGGACCCATTCAGCCAGTCGATTTAGGCACTGGGAAACGATAGTGAACGGCCAACTGCGGCCATTGCCGAATCGGGTTATACTCGGCCGCCGCCATTCAAGCCGTGTGGCGCAAGGCCGGCATGAACCTGCCTTGAACAGGCTCTACAACATAAATGGAGAATAAGAATGAAGAGAGTATTACTGGTTCTATCCGGGATATTGCTGTTTGCAGGCGGGCTTGCTCATGCCGATCAGGCAACCGAACAAGAAGTAATCAAGACGATCATCGATGACAATGTCTACACCAAGAAAAACCTTAAGGGTAAGGAAGACACCGTTGCAAAAGAGGGTTCGCTTGAATTCTGGTCGAGCGGCGGATTGCTGAATAAAGTCAAGGCCGATTCCGCGCCGCAGGAGTTCGACGCGTTCAGTATAAACGTCAAGCACATAACCGTTATCACGCTGGTTCCGGGGCAGATCGCTGTTGCGCAATACTATTCCGAGGGTTCGATGGACCCAAGGACCAGTGCCGCCGTGAGCAACTATCGCACGCGTGTTACACAGGTGTATGTCAAAGAAGGCGGAAAATGGAAAGTTCGGGCCGCACATTGGTCGCCGATTGCCGGCGGAGCGGGCACCAGCCAGACCGGGTCTGTCGACTGATTCCGGCCTTGGGTTCAGTTAATTGGACGAAACGCAGCCCCGGCAATGCCGGGGCTTTTTCGTCAGCGATGATGCTTGCGGGGCGGCCACTTATGGCCGAAGGTGGCCTTTTCGGCAAACATCAGCATCTGTGAAAGCGATCATTCTCGACATTGATGGCACCTTGATCCAGTCAATGTCCGTCGACACTGAACTGTACTTTTCGTCGATAAGGAAAGTTCTCGGCGCGGTCAACGTTCGCAACAAACTCGACGACTATGACCACGTGACAGATAGTGGAATACTTGCGCAGCTTCTCGAGGACAATGGATATTCATCCGACGATGAAGTTAGCGCTGCTGTTCAGGCCGTTTTCGTCGAAGGCCTCAGACAACACATCAGGTCCGCAGGCCCGTTCCCCACCATCGACGGTGCGGTTCAGTTCCTTGAACATATTCGTGAATGTAACGACAGGCGCGTTGCTATCGCTACGGGTGGCTGGCGAAAGTCGGCGGTTCTAAAGCTTGAGAGTGCGGGATTCCATATCGACGATATCCCGCTGGTTACCAGCGACGACTCGCCCTCAAGGGTCGAGATCATGCGCTCGGCCCTCGCAAAGATCGGCGACGATTTTGAATCAGTTACGTATTTCGGCGATGCCGCATGGGATCAACGCGCCTGCAAAACCCTCGGCTGGAGATTCGTCGCTGTCGGGCCTGATCTGGGTGGTATCGAGTCTTACGCGGGGATAGACCCGTAACCGGGCGGCTGCTCAGCGGGAGCAGCCCGCAATCCACGCACTAGAGATAGGGAGTCTCGTCGAGATCGTACTCGGCCTCAACGCCGGCGCTCGCGGGCAGTTTGGCCATCGCCTCTTGCAGCATCTCGACATGCTCGGTTTCCTCGTCTCGAAGCTCGATGAACAGGTCGCGGACCTCGGGATCCTTGATGCCAGGCAAGGCCATGTCGTAAAAGTCATGTGCCTTTTTTTCTGCGGCGAGCCCGATTTCGAACGCCTCGAGGGTGGACATGCCGCGGTGTGGCGCCCCCATGTCCGGAGCCTCGACGTCGAACAGGTCGTCCAGCGTCAAGCGCGCGGGCGCATCGCCGAACAGAGCCTTACGCCGGGCTTCCAGCTCCTGACCATGCTTGGCCTCATTCTCGGCCATCGAGGCAAAGAAGGCCCCGGCATCGTAGCCGCCCGTGTGACCAAACTGGGAGGAAAACATCTGGTAGCGGTGGCACGCTTCCATCTCGATCAGCTTCGCGAGATCGAGGGCATCCATCAGGTCGAGCTTGGACAGGTCAAGGCGGGTGGACATTGTATCGACTCCTGGTCAGGGATTAACGGCCCGAAGCGACCCCGAGAGTGCGCCTCAAGCTGTTGGCAACAGCCGGGTTCCGTATGACGGCGCCGCGGCTCTTGTGGCGGACCGATGATAACATCGCCGAGCAGATTCGTGCGATATCGCCGCAGCGAGATGCTGCTGCTGAGCCGAGGCAGACCCTCGTTGTTCGTCAGCCTTCTTTCTCGGCTTTTGGTTTGGGGATTACCAAAACCGGAAACTGTCTGCTGCGAAGCACGCCTTCGCTGACGCTGCCGATCAGCTTTTGATACAGTTTGCCTCGGCCGTGTGCACCCATGATGACGAGTTCGGCTCCCCATCGTTTCGCCTCATGAACGATTACAGGTGCCGGGTCACCGCGAATCAACAGGGTTTCACATTTAATACTATCGTTCCTCGGGACTGTGGCAAGGCGGTCGAGCAACGCCCTGCGATCTTGCAATGCCTCGGGAACGGGATCGACTACCACTTTGCGCTTGAGCTGCCGGCCAAATACGTCCGGCTCACGCGGTGCGACATTGATCAACAGGACACTGGCGTCCGCATCGGCGATGCGAGCCGTCTTTTCGTTGTAGTCCTTTGCCCGTTGCGGCCTCATTTCCGACGCTACCCGACGATATTATGACATACACTATAAGTGATGATTGGGGGCACTTTCCTTGCTGCAGAAAATCGCGGCAATTTGAGGTTGCCGAGTCAATTATTTTTTCTCCGGACGTATGACGACAGGTAAAACTGAAAAAGCCGCACTGGATTACCTCAGCCGCGGCTGGTCTGTAATTCCGATTCGCGAGAAGGCGAAAAGACCCGCTGTTGCCTGGAAGGTTTATCAAAGTAAGTGCGTCACTGAAAAGACGCTGCACGACTGGTTTAGCCGTTCACCCAATTACAATGTGGCCGTTGTGACCGGCGCGTTGTCGGGATTGGTGGTGCTGGATGTAGACCCGCGACATGGCGGGAAAGAAAGCCTTCGAAAACTCGAGCGTGAACACGGTGCACTGCCAAAGACAATGGAGTCGATTACCGGCGGCGGCGGACGGCATGTATATTTCTCTCATCCAGGCGGCGCTGTGCACAACAGGACCAACATCGAACCGGGCATCGATCTGCGCGGCGACGGCGGCTGCATAGTTGTACCTCCCTCGGTACACCCGTCCGGCAAACGCTATCGCTGGAAGAAGGGTCACGCCCCCGGGGAGGTCAAGCTCGCACGCCTGCCAGACTGGTTTCGCTGAAAGCCGTTCCACATCGTGCGACCGCTGGCCCGGTGTTACAGTATGGCGCTCGACTACAGGGGCGAAGCCCTGCGCACGCCGGAGTCGCTGGGCGTTGCGGACCGCTCTGTCGAAGAACTCGCAACACTGTAGCTTGAGCTCTCTTCAACGCCGGCGATTGGCGGGTCTTACTTTGGCGACACCCACATGGTGATGACGGCGCGAAACACGGGCTTATTGGCCGCATCCGTAACGGTAACGGTGACCGGCAGTTCTGCGGCTTCGACAAACGTTGGTATCGGGTCAATTCGTGCAACCGCTTTCAGGTCGGTTTCGGCTTTCGCAAGGTAGTCCACCGTCATGCCTTTTGGAATCCAGCGATAGCCAGAGGGGACCGTCACTTCGGTCATGGTTCCGCCGGCAAGCTCGGCTATATTGCACATCGCGATCGCGTGAACGGTGGCTATATGATTAAGGACGCGCCGGCGTTTCTTCATGTGCACCTCGCAGAGACCTGGGCGAAGGTCCACGAACGCCGGTCGAATGCTGCCGAAGTAGGGAGCTTTCCAACAAACCATTCGGGTGAACGCCCATTTTCCGGCGGGCTTTGCGGACAGGCGTTGCCAGGTAGCTAAGGTAGAATTGGATGGCTTCATCAGGGGCTCTCTTTATTGCAAAATCGCGACGCAGTCGGTCAAAGTCCGGTTTTTGCTTCATTTATACTTTAGCGGATCTTGTTGTTCGCGAGTCGTTAAATGCATGTGCGAATTATTTGCAATGTCGAGCCGATATCCGACGTCCGTCGGTTTCTCTCTGGAAACCCTCGCCCGGCGGGGCGGCCACGACGGGCCGCACAAAGACGGCTGGGGCGTCGCTTACTTCGAGGACCACGACGTGTTCCTGCTGCGAGAGTCGAGCCCCGCGGCGGAAAGCGGCCTGGTGAAGTTCATGGAGAAGAACGGGCCGCCGAGTAACCTGGTGCTCTCACATATTCGCCTGGCGACCCAGGGCGAAGCGGCGCTGCGCAATACGCAGCCATTCCAGCGCGAACTTGGCGGACGAGCGCATGTGTTCGCCCACAATGGCAACATGCCGGGCATCAAGGACAAGTGCTGTCTCGAATCGCATCGCTTTACGCCCGTGGGCGACACCGATTCCGAGTTTGCGTTCTGCTGCCTGCTCGAGCGGCTTGGAAAGTTGTGGGACCAGTCGACGGGTGAGCCGCCAATAGATTCACGCCTGGAACTCGTGGCCGATTTTGCCGCCTGGTTGCGGCCGTTCGGCCCGTTCAATTTCGTATATTCCGACGGCGACGCGCTGTTCGTTCATGCGCACCGCAGGATCCAGAGTGACGGCGAGATCCGGCCACCGGGGCTG